>UMHW01019908.1_pt1 | contig 96200 bp, 94 predicted proteins | sample 1965631 | NCBI WGS metagenome assembly UMHW01 (sample SAMEA4836107, study PRJEB28245) | human gut metagenome | biome: gut microbiome; material: fecal sample | place: Denmark | collected 2008
AAACCAGTGCAGCAGGACATGAGTCACAAAACCGGCAATGTACAAACCATTCTGATCCACTAATGCGGAAAGTTATATCTTTTTTGCATACACAAAAAGCAACCCTCCCGGTTGCTTTTCTTTGGTGGGCGATGACAGGATCGAACTGCCGACATTCTGCTTGTAAGGCAGACGCTCTCCCAGCTGAGCTAATCGCCCATATTCGGATAAGCTTATTATGCCTTATCTCATTATTTTTTTCAAGTGCTCTCCGCTGCCTTTCCGCTCCTTCCTGTCATCTTTTCAAGAATATTATAAACAGACTTGACAAGAGTTACTACGTCCGTCTATACTCATGTTAATACATTATGCACAAGGATGAAGAAGCGCTTTTGCAAGCTCTCCAGAGAGATGGTGGACGGTGGAAACCATCAGCAAACAATTGTCGTTCCGCTTCAGAGTGGTAGATGATGAATCTATCGGGTATGCCCGTTACAGCAGATTAAAGATGGCTGAAAAGCAATTTGGGTGGTATCGCGGGTGCTCTCGTCCCTTAGAGGATGAAGAGCGTTTTTTATTACACAGGATACTTTGTCCCTTTTGGTTTCCTGCTAAATTGGGTGGCACCGCGAGAAAAGAGAAGCTCGTCCCATGGGATACTTCTCTTTTTGTGTTTATAAAGTATAGGAGGTCTCTTTTATGAATCGAGTCTATAATTTCAATGCCGGCCCTTCTCCGCTGCCACTGGAAGTGCTTGAAGAAATCCGGGATGAGATGACAAATTTCAAAGGCACCGGGATGGGAATTATTGAGATGAGCCACCGCTCCAAAGAATTTCAATCCGTCATAGAAGAAACGAAGTCATTGCTTTTCGATCTCATGAATCTTACGCCGGATCATGAAATCGTATTTATTCAAGGCGGCGGCACCATGCAGTTCCTTATGGAAAGTTATAATTTCCTCCACACCCGCGCCGCTTACGCAGATACCGGCGTGTGGGCACACAAAGCTCGTGATTCCGCTGCGTTCTTCGGAGAAGTATATGATGCAAACTCCTCCAAAGATCGAAACTATTCCTATATTCCCGAAGACTACCTGATAAGGCCGGAAACAGATTATCTCCACATTACAACAAACAATACGATTTATGGCACGGAATATTGGAAATTCCCGGAAGTAGATATCCCTATCATTTGTGACATGTCCTCTGATATCCTTTCCCGCCGCATAGATTTCAACCGTTTCGACATGATTTGGGCAGGCATACAGAAAAACCTAGGTGCCGCCGGTATGGCTCTTGTCATTCTTAAAAAGGATTTTGCAAAAACGGCGCGTACAGATATTCCTCCTTTTCTTCAATACAAAACATTTATTGAAAAAGATTCCGCCTACAATACACCGCCGGTATTCTGCATTTACACATTGAACAAGATGCTCCACTGGATGATAAAACAAGGCGGACTTGATGTCATTGAAGAAAGAAACCGGGTGAAGGCGAAACTAATTTACGACATCATCGACAAAAGCAATGGGTTTTATAAAGGACATGTCATAGAAAAAGACAGAAGCCGGATGAATATTACTTTCAATCTTTCCTCTGCCGATCAAGAAAAAGATTTCATTGAGAAAGCAAAAGAAAACCATTTTATCGGCGTCAATGGCCACCGTCTCGTAGGAGGCTGCCGCATTTCTCTTTATAACGCCGTCACCATAGATGCCTGTAAAGCAGTCGCCCAATTCATGGAAGCATACCGGAAAGATTATCAGTAATCTTATTTGCATATTTCTTTATTATCTTTAAGGAGGACATTATGTTTAAAATTTTTATCACTGCCGATGTCGCTAAGGAAGCAAAGGAATTTCTGGAAAAAGAATTTGTTGTGGATATCCGCCCAAACATGGATGAAGATGAATTGTGCAAAGTGATCGGCGAATATGACGCTATCATTACAAGAAGCCAGACAAAAATCACAAAAAATGTCATTCATGCCGCTACTAATCTAAAAGTTATCGGCCGCGCCGGTGTGGGCATTGACGGCATTGATATTCCTGAAGCTACGGCGAAAGGAATTACTGTGGTAAACACGCCGGAATCAAACACAATTGCCGCCTGCGAACATACCCTTGCCCTTATGCTTTCCATGACCCGTTATATTTCACAAGCACACCAGTCCATTATGGAAGGCCGCTGGGACCGCAAAAGCTTCACCGGCATCCAGCTTTTGAATAAAACGGTCGGTATTATCGGTGTGGGCCGTGTAGGCTCCAATGTGGCAAAGCGTTTGCAGGCGTTCAACATGAAAACCATTGGCTATGACCCCTATATTCCTCTGGAACGAGGCCAGCAGCTGGGCGTGGACCTGGTAGATCTTGATACACTTCTCCGCGAATCCGATTATATTACTCTCCACACACCGCTCACCGATGAGACAAAAGGCATGATCGGAGCAAAAGAAATAGAAAAGATGAAGGACGGCGTACGCATTGTGAATGCCTCCCGCGGCGCTGTCATTGATATTGATGCCTTAGCAGAGGCACTAAAAACCGGAAAAGTTGCCAGTGCCGGCATCGATGTGTGGACAAATGAACCGCTCAAACCGGAAAACAATCCTTTCCTAGGGATGAAAAACGTAACGCTCACCCCCCATCTGGGTGCCTCCACAGTTGAAGCACAAACAGGCGTCGCCACTGATGTAGCCCGCGGCGTTGCTGACGCCCTCCATGGAGAACCGGTAGCGACTGCTGTCAATGCATCACCCATCACAAGAGCCACGCTCGCCGTTATCCAACCTTATTTCAATTTGTGCGAACGCATGGGAAATATTGGTATTGATTTGGCTGACGGACGCATTTCCCGTGTCAGTGTAGAATATACAGGTGAATTGACTGAAACAGAAACCACCCCGCTCACCACGGCTGTCCTGAAAGGACTTTTAACCCCCATTCTTCAGCAAACGGTTAATTTTGTAAATGCAAGAAATATCGCGGAAGAACGGCATATGGAGATACGGGAAGTCAAGGCAAAAAAAGGACATTACTTCACCAATACGGTCACGCTCACTATTGATACCGATAAAGGTACACATCGTATTACAGGCTCCCTTTTCGACAGGAAAGAAGCGAAAATCGTTTCTCTTGACCACTTCCGTGTAGACTTTGAACCGAAAGGCTGCATCATCCTTGCTCCTCATGAAAATAAACCGGGCATGATCGGCCAGATGGCAGGTATTCTCGGCAAGGCAGGCGTAAACATCAATGGAATGCAGGTAGGTGCATCCAAAGACAAAAATACCAATATTATGGCCGTTGCCATTGATAAGGATATTCCCAGCGCTATCCTCCCCGTTCTTGCAAACATTGACGGAATCCACGGAATTACAGTCATTCACTGCGAAAGTCATTAACGGAAATGAGGTCATTATGGTACGAATTATTCTTATACGTCATGGGGAAACCACATGGAACGTGGAAGGTCGTTATCAGGGACAGGAAGACATTCCTCTTTCCCCAAAAGGAATCGCTCAGGGAAAAGCCGTCGGTCTTGCCTTAAAAGATATATCCATTGATGCGGCCGTCTCCGGACCGCTCTCCCGTGCCTTTGATACCTGCCGTTTCATTACCGAATATCACCATGTAAATATCCGTGTCGACGAGCGGATCACGGAAATCTCTCACGGCAGATGGGAAGGCGTCCATGCCGATGAAATCCAAAAAAACTATCCGAAAGAATTTGAACTTTGGCATAACCGGCCTGAACAGGTACAAATGCCCAGCGGGGAATCTCTGGAAGATGTAAGAAAACGCGTCCGTGCCGCCTTTGACGATTATGTCGCTATATATCAGGGCAAAACGCTTCTCGTTGCCGCCCACGATGCGGTCAATAAAGTCATCCTCTGTGATCTCATGGGACTCGGCATGGAACATTTCTGGCATTTCAAACAGGACAATGCCTGTATCAACGTCATAGAAGAACATGAAAAAAGTTGGAGGCTTGTCACATTAAACGCCACGACCCATTTAGGATATCTCTTTTCAAGTATTGAGCAAAAAGGGTTATAAAAGAAAACCGGACAGGAATAATTTCATTTCCGCCCGATTTTTTCTTGCTATTTATTCATTACTGCCGCCGGTGTGTTGTCCTTATCAGCATGGACAGTCTCCGATAACTTTGCTTCCACATCTGTCGGCACACGGCGGTAAGGAAATTTTTTCCACAGCCGTTTCATCACTTCATCCATAATGTAACGGTTACGTACGGAACTTTCTTCTTCTCTTTCGTAGTAAGCCGCCTGATCATCCCTGACTCCTTCATCGCTTTTATAACTGTATATATCGACAACAACCTGCGTTTCCACAACAGGATCTATGTCAAAGAAAATGGAAATCGGATAAGACTTCCGCTGCGTCCACTTTGTAACGACAGGAAGTACGACAATATCCGCTCCCGTTTCCTCAGCAATGGCAGGAAGCTCCGCAGGACTGATACTCTTATAAGCATAGTCGGCCGTATCTAATTTTCTGTAATAAGGGTAACGGAACACCGCATCCATCTCTTTTGCAATGTATGCTGTGGCATAACTGCCTCTATCATTGCTCTGTGGCAAAAGAAGCAGTACTGTCCGTGTATTATCAAAGTATCCCATTTTCCGGTTTACCGACTTGTCAGCGGCTTGTGCCATCATCCCCACTGCACATACCATAAAAAAACAAAATAAATATTTCATAAAAGTCTTCATGGCAAATCTCCTTGCAGTACATGTTCAGAGCTTTATTTTTTCCAGTGTATCACAAGAGTTTCTCTTTCCGTACCCGTATCTTTTTATTTTCTGCTATAAGACTTTTCTATATTGTCCTTGCATGATATAATGATAAAAAACTTTTATATGTCCCCTGCTAATTTGTAGAGTCTTGTTTTCAGAGGTGTTTGCATGAATAATACGGACTGGAAAATCCTGATCTATCTCCGTGAGGAGCGAAGTATCAATAAAGTTGCCAAACGGCTGTTTATGACTCAGCCGTCATTAACATACCGCCTGAGTCAAATGGAAAAGGAAATCGGTTGTCCGCTTTTTATCCGCACCAATAAAGGTGTGCACTTCACCGATGCGGGAGCACGGCTCTTTTCTTTTGCGGAAAAAGAACTCCAGCAGTACCAGGACATGAAGAATTATGTCACCCACGAACCAAACTCTATTTCCGGTGTCCTCCGTATCGGGGCATCCCAATCTTTTTCCCAGTCCCACGGTCCTGCGCTTCTGAAAGGATTCGTTGATGAGTATAGTGATATTGAAATATCGCTGACTACAGACACAAGCGATCGTTTAGTAAAGCTGGTCAAAAAAGAAGACATCCATCTTGCTATCGTCCGCGGCAACCAGGAATGGCCCGAATCCGATATTCTTCTGGAAGATGCCCCGCTGTACCTGATTTCAGCCAAGCCTATTGATTTCAGTACATTGGCACAGCAGCCTTCCATACGCTACCGCAGCGATCCGTCTTTGGATGAACTGCGTACCCGCTGGTGGCGCCAGAACTTCACAAAGTCCCCCCACTTCTCACTGACTGTAAGCGACTGCAATACCTGCGTGGAAATCGTCAACCACGGTCTTGGCCACTCACTGATTCCGGCAGACATGCTTCCCAAGTGCAAACCGAATGTAGACCGACAGATGATTTACAACAGCCAGAAGCAGCCTATATATCGTCCGAGCCACCTCATATTCAAAGAAGCCATGCTCCAGTCTACACCCGTACGGATTTTTGTTGATTATGTAAAAAAATATTTTAAGATTAAAGATAACTGAATGAAACAGTTAATGATTTAAAAGGGTCATATTCTGATACTTATGAATCATTTTTGTCCGCTGAAAAAAAGCAGTAAACCAATTTTGATTTACTGCTTTTGAATTTCTATGTTGTAGGTTCTTATTTAATTGTTTGATTTTGACAACCCGGAATTTATTACTATTTCTTCTTTACAATGATGCCTTCAATAAACACAATGATGGCGGGAATGATAAAATATAAAGCATTTGTTATCATCCATCCAGAAAAAGGGGGCAAAATTATTTTTTATCTTTATTTATAATATTTTTGACACCGTCAATTGTTCCTTCTATAGCATCTTTAACATCTTCAGCAACTTCTTTGACTTTTGCAGCTGCTTTTTCCGCAGCCCCTTCTTTTTCTATTTTTTTATCACCGGTTAATTTACCTACACCTTCTTTTGCCGCACCTTTAGCCTGGTCGATTTTTTCTTCTATTGACATGATCATGACTCCTTTTATTTAAATTATTCTTTTTTCCCAAAGAAAAATGAAACAACAGCAATAACAATTACTGCACCTAAGATAGAAGGAACTAATGCCATTCCCGCTAGAGTTGGCCCCCATGTACCAAACAGTGCTTGACCTACCGATGAACCCAATAAACCTGCAATGATATTAGCGATTATACCCATTGCTCCACCCTTTTTAGTAATCGCTCCTGCAATAAAGCCTATAAATCCTCCAACAATAATTGACCAAATCATAATCTCACTCCTTTACATATTATTCATATATTTATCTTTAAACTCTTAAGTCAAGCAGTTTTTATAGACATTAATATATTTGGTTTATTCTCTTTATAACCATTATCCCTATAACTTTCTAATCTACCTCACCGAATGCCTGTTAGTATTGTACTATTTTTAATATATTTTTTCCACTGTATATCACTCTTAATCAGTTGATATTACGCGGCCCAGTCCGCACTTTCATACCCTTATGTCTCGTTGGTTTTCTGATTATAAAGAACGAAGAACTCTCCTGAATCAGGTGAAAAAAGAATTTTACTAAAATGAAAAATCGTATCCTCACTAAAGAATAACAAAAGGATACGATTTTAAATGAAATATGTGTTTGTATTTTTAAACTTTTGTGGATTGGCTCAGTATATGGTCTTCCGTTTCAAAAAGCGCCTTTGCAAATTCAAGAGCATTGAAACGTTGGAGATCATCTTCTCTTTCACCAAGACCGATCCAACGGATTGGCACATGGAGTTCTTCATGAATGGAAAGGACAACACCGCCTTTTGCCGTTCCGTCTAATTTTGTCAGCACTACGCCGGTCAGGGGAACGATTTCTCCAAAATTCTGCGCCTGGCTGACCGCGTTTTGTCCTGTCGTAGCATCTAATACGAGAATAGTCTGGTGGGGCGCGTCGGGAATTACTTTTTTTACGACACGGCTGATTTTAGCCAATTCTTCCATAAGGTTTACTTTCGTTTGCAGCCGTCCCGCCGTATCAATCAGCACCACATCGGAACCGCGCGCCTTAGCCGCTGATACAGCATCAAACGCCACCGCTGCAGGATCTGCTCCCTCTGCATGCTTCACAATATCTGCTCCTGTCCGTTCCGCCCAAATAGAGAGCTGTTCGGAAGCAGCAGCTCTAAATGTATCTGCCGCCGCCAAAAGAACTTTCTTCCCTTCTTTACAGAATTGGGCCGAAAGTTTCCCGATGGTCGTCGTCTTACCCACCCCATTGACTCCCACTACAAGGTATACTTCCGGATGATGGGAAATATCTTCCTTTCCATCTTCCGTCAGCATATTCACCACCGTTTTTTCCATAAACGGCATCACTTCATTCGTACTGCTGATCATACCTTCCGTCACACCGCGTCGAATCTGCCGCATCAGATAATCGGTGGTACGCACGCCAAGATCGCCGGAGAGAAGAACCATCTCCAGATCTTCCAGAAAGTCATCGTCAATTTTTGCATAACCGATAACAACCGTTTCGATATTTTTGATCAGACTTTCTTTGGTCTTTTTTAGTCCATTTCTTACCTTATCAAGAAACCCCATCTTGTTCCTCCTTTATATAATCTCCCACACGAACCGTCACAAGAGAGGAAACACCCTTCTCCGCCATAGTCACCCCTTGAAGGGTATCGGCAAATTCCATCGTTTTCTTTCTGTGAGAAATAATGACAAACTGTGTCTTCCTTTTATAATCCGCGATCATACGGCTGTATCTTTCCACGTTGGCATCATCCAGTGCCGCATCAATTTCATCAACGAAACAAAACGGTGCGGGACGGTAAGCCATAAAAGAAATAAGCAGCGCAATAACGGTAAGCGCCCGTTCACCACCGGACATGAGCGTCAAAGGCTGGCGCTTCTTTCCCGGAAGCTGGAGATACATTTCTACGCCACCCTCCAGCGGATGCGCTTCATCGGTCAACTCCAAACGGGCTTTGCCGCCGGAAAACATAATCTGCATAATGCGGGCAAATTCCACATTGATCATTTTAAAGGCATCAGCAAACCGTTCAGACATCGTTTTATCAATATCGTGAATCACTGTTTCCAATCCGCTCTTTGCTTTTTTCAGGTCTTCAATCTGCGTTTCATAGAAAGCGCGGCGGCGGAGGTGGAGTTCATACTCTTCTTCCCCATTGGGATTTACCGCGCCGAGTTTGCTGATGCGTTCTTCCAGATCCGCCTGTTTTTCTTTCATTTCCGCCATAGATCCCTGAATACGCATACTTTCTGCCATCTCTACAGTCAGTTCCTGTTCACGCAGTCTTTCTTTCTCTTCTGCTTCCTGCGCCTTAAAACTGTCGATACGCGCCTGACGGTCCGCCATATCTTTACGGACAGCTGAAGACTTCTCCTGCGCGTTCCTCCAGGCATCATCCTGCTGTTTTCGCTCCGCAGAGAAAGTATCAGAAATGTTTTGCATATTCTCCAGACGTCCTTTTACTTCATTCCATTCTTTTTCCGCCAAATTAAATTTCTCTTCAATATCTCTTAATTCCGACGCAAGCCTTTCTTTCTGCTCCCTGTTTTCCAATATGTCATGGGAAAGTTTTTCCCTGTCCTTCCTTTGTTCCAAAGCAGCATTTTCTCTTTCTTGCTTCCCCCTCTTCCCAAAATTCACCGCTTCTTCCGCTTTTGTCACATCAATGCGGATTTCCATGAGGCGGGCATCCAAATCTGCCACAGCTTTTTTCAGTGAGGCACTTTTTTCATCAGCTTCCATCACAGGGATATCACCAAACCCAGCCAGCCGCTCTTCCAATAATGCTAAATTTTCCGTAATGGCAGCCAACCCCTCTTCTGCCGTCCGGAGATCAGCCTGATTTTTCTCTTCTGCATTTTTCTCCGTTGAAAGAATACGGGACAAACCGTCTTTCTTCCCTGATATTTCCGCCAAACCGATTTTTAAAGACTGATAATCTTCCCGTTCTTTTGTTACTTTTTCGGATAGTTCCGCACAGAAATCATCATGAATACTTTTTTCCTTTTTCAAATCAGCAATCAGCTTTTCCGTTTCTTTTTCTTCTTTCAGAAGATCATTAATCTCCTTCTTTCTTCCAAAAAAAGTATTCTCTTGCTTCCGCATGGAACCACCTGTAAGAGATCCGCCGGGATTAACCAGCTGTCCATCCAGTGTCACTAAACGCAGGCGATAATTATATTTTGCAGAAACTGTACGGGCGACATCCAAATTCTCGGCAATCAGCGTCTTCCCCAAAATAGAATCTATTAAACTGCCATACTCCTCATCACAGAAAAACAGCTCTGACGCTATACCGTGGATTCCTTTCTCACTGCACGCTTTTCTTTCATTTCCGTCATTTCCGCGGGGACGCATGGATTCTAAAGGATAGAATGTCGTCCGTCCCAAATTATTTTTCTTGAGCCAGGTAATGACATCTCCGGCTGAACGGGACATATCTGTCACGATATAAGAAACAGAACTGCCAAGGGCCACCTCAGCTGCCGCTGTGTACTTCGGAGGAACCCGTATCAGTTCGCCCACGGCGCCAAGAATATGCTGTCCAAAAAGAGACCGGCTTTCCAAGATCGTCTTTGTCGTATGAGAAAAACTGGCATACTCCCGATCCGCCCGTTCCAGATATTCACGACGGGAAATAATTTTCATCAATCGGGCATGGAAATCATTGATCCGGTTCATTTGTCGGAATTGTTTATCCTGCGCTTCTTTTAAACGAATGCCGTCGTTTTTGCCGTTTTCTTCCAGCACTGTCATCTTTTCCCGCACAGATGCTTCTTCAACCGTCAGATTCTCTACCTGGATTTCCGTCATCTTTCTCTTTTCTGACAATTCCAATCCGGCCGCTTTAAACTTTTCTTTCTCTTCTGTAAGACGAACTTTCTCACGGTTCCCCTGCTCTATTTCCCGTTCCAGGCTTTCCTTTTCCGCCAACCTTCGGCGGTTGACTGCCAGTGCATCCTGATAAGCCGTTTCCGCTGCTAGAAGCGCGCTTTCTGCAATGCGACGCTTTTCTTCTTCCGCTTTAAGCAATGTTTGTTTCTCCAGAAGGAGAGACTCCGCCTCCGCCAGCTCCGCCAGCATTTCCCGCATTTCTTCTTTCAATTCATTTTCCGCTTCGGTCTGGTCTTCTTCATCTTCTTTTAAACGGACAGACTCCTCCTCCGCATGACGAAGTGCTTCTTCCTTGACACGGTAATCCCCGCGGAGCGTCTCCATCAATCGCTGCTTTTCTGCAGAGTCGGCGCCGGCCTTACGCAGATTTTCCTGCTGTTCCAGTTCCTTTTTTTCGATTTTTGCCTTTGCTTCTGCATAACGGGCAAGTTCCGTCTGCCACTTTACATCCTGATCTGCAAGAGAATTATACTCGTTTTCATACCGGGCAATCATCCGCCCCACTGATGTCAGCCGGAGAAGTGACATTGTCGCTTCCACTGCACGTTTGTCTTTGGAGAGAGCCTTATAAATTTTAGATTTCTCCGCAGCCTCTTTCATCGGTCCCAGCTGCTCATCAAGAAGTGCCACCAAGTCACGGACACGCTCCATATTCTCTGCCGTTTTTTCCAGTTTCCGGAGCCCCTCGTTTTTTCTCATGCGGAATAAACTGATCCCCGCCACTTCTTCAAAAATGAGACGCCTGTCTTCCGGACGGGACGTCAAAACCTGATCTACCCGGTTTTGCCCGATGATGGCCATCGATCCTTTTCCAAGACCGGTATCCGCCAGAAGCTCCTGTATATCCTTCAGGCGGCAGCTCCGTTTATTGATATAAAAATCACTTTCTCCATTCCGGAGGACGCGGCGGGTAATGGACACCTCCGCCGTATCAAAAGAAAATTCATGGGCGCTGTTATCCAATACCATGGTGACTTCCGCTGCATTTTTCGGATTTCTTCCTTCTGCCCCGGAGAAAATGATATCTTCCGTTTTCTGCCCGCGGAGATTGTGGACATTCTGTTCACCCAAAACCCAGCGGACAGCATCGGAAATATTACTTTTCCCGCAGCCGTTCGGTCCCACGATAACCGTCATACCGTCAGCAAATTCAATTGTTGTTTTATCAGCAAAGGACTTGAACCCCTGCAAAATCAACCGGAGTAATTTCATCAATCCTGCTCCTCGACCAGTTTTATATTTTTATTATTATACTGGAAACACCTGTTTTTTACCACAAAGCTTAAGTCTTACCCCTCACGGAAATATCCGGCGCAAAATAAAACCCCCGCCTGAGTACGGAGATTCAACTATATTTATAATGCTGTTCCCTTTCACGGCAGGTAAAAGGATTCCATAGAGTGCCCTTCAAGCTGCAAGAGAGCGATTTTTCTTTCAATTCCTCCTGCATATCCCGTCAAATTCCCATCAGCGCCTACGACCCGATGGCACGGCACAATAATGGAAACAGGATTATGCCCTACTGCGCCGCCGACTGCCTGCGCCGACATATGTTCTCTTCCCCTGCTCCTCGCGATTTCTTCCGCGATCTTACTATAAGTTTCCGTCTGTCCATAAGGAATATTTAAAAGAATTGCCCAAACCGTTTTTTGAAATTCTGTCCCCTGTAAGTGGAGCGGAAGCTTTTTCCCCGGACACCGTCCCATAAAATACGTATCCAGCCATTTTTCCGCTTTCTTCAGAATGACAGATTCCTTTTCTTCATACTCCGCTTCCAGCGTATTTCCAAAATACTTTTCTCTGTCAAACCAGAGACCGGTTAAACCTTTTTCATCAGCTGCCAGCGTGATTGCCCCTAAAGGTGATTCATAATGTGAAATATACTGCATGCTGCTCTGCCCCTTTATTTGGAAATCCAAAGACTGCCTTTCATCATAAACCGCCACGGGAAATTTTTCCCATACCGGGCATAATCAATATTAATCCGCTTGGACCGTTCCACCCGCACCTTTTCCTTCCCATCCTCTATATATACGCTTCCATGCACCAGATCGGCCCCATAAAAGGATTTATCAATCCCCATTGCCATTGTAAGACGGCCGGGGCCTGCGGTAAGCAGCCTTCCTCTTGCTTTTCCCCGACGTTTTTCCATCAGCTCTTTCCCTTCCAACGGTTCCAACGCACGGAGAAGGACGGCATATCCATCCCCTTCATGGCCGCAGACCACGTTCATGCACCAGTACATCCCATAAATCATATATACATAAATATGCCCGCCTTCTCCAAAAATAGCTTGTGTCCTTGGAGTAAGCCCCTTGTAAGAATGAGCGCCGTCATCCGGTTTTCCCCTGTAGAATCCTCCATACGCTTCACATTCGGTAATTCTTCCTGCCGTAATTCCTTCTTTCGTCTCATGCACCAGAACTGCACCAATCAGATGCTTAGCAGTCTCTACCGCTGAACCTGTATAATCTTCCCGACTCCATTTCATTCTAATCTGCCACCATAAAAAACAAAAGGAACATGATCCTTTAATTCACTGATATCGTACTTACCTGCATTCCCATTTCAAGCTTGTCAGTCGGATCTGTGACTACACGCTCCCCCTCCTGAAGACCATCCAAAAGGAATGCCTTTTCATCCTCCACATAAGCCACATTGACTGTTTTCAAGTCCACAAGAAAATCATCCCTTATAACAGCCACCGTATTTTCACCGATAATCGCAGACCGGGGAATCACGATATACGGCACCGGTTCCGTGCTTTGCAAACGAACGGTATAAGGCTCACCGATTTTAATTTCTCCATCCGGGTTATCTGTCTGCACTTTGTAAGAAGTATATCTTTCCCCATTTTCATTGGGCTGTTTTTTTAGTTCTCCATACCACGATTTATCTGCAGAAGAGAAAAAGACGGTAAGTGTTTTTTCCTCTTTCATTTTCTCCATCACGGAATCCAGTTCAGACGGAAGACTTATCTCCGCAATAACCGGCGTATTTTGGCGGATAAGCAAAGCCGGCCGCCCGGCTGCCGCTATCTTCGTATCACCAAGATATACCTGAGAAACGGTACCACTGATAGGTGCGCGTACCGTACAGGCCGCAATAGCCCGCTCTACAGAAGCAAGTGCTTCCGCCAATCCCGGGGTTGCCGAGCTGTTCAAAACCTCTTGGGGAACACTTTTTCTTCCCTGTATTTTATCATATTCCGCGCGGGTAATGATTCCCTGCCGCAAAAGCGATGCTTCTATACTGTTATCATCCTCGGGAGCAGCCGCGCCGTACACCACAGATGAAGAAGCAGAAATTTGTGCCTGCAGTGCAGAGGCCTGTGATTCATACTGGGACGAATCAATTTGGAAGAGTACATCCCCTGCTTCTACCGTTTGTCCTACTTCCGGCAAACCGGAAATAAGACTCCCTGAAACAGATGGAATGACAGGCGCTATATGAAGCGCTTCAGGCACCACCCTTGTTTCCATCGCAAAAGGAACTTTCTCCATTTTTACCGTCATTACATGGACGGACGGTTTTCCACAGCCTCCCGCAAGCAGCGCCCCGATAAAACAAGCGGATGCCATTACATATTTCCAGTTCATATTACGCCTTATGCTTTCATTATTTTAAAATATCCTGCGCCAGTATACCTGCCAGCACTTCCAGTTCCCTGTCTTCCTTTGCGCTGACAGCAGATGCTATATTTACCGAATCGCCAAGAATTGTACAGTTCTTCCAGCCGACGGCTGTTTCAGTTATCTTCTTCACACTTATATCAGGCACCCAACTGCTGTTGCCGATAACAGACACTGTCCGTTTTTGCAGCCCCATCACGCTGCATTCATGAAGGAAATTCTGCATCATCGGATGAAGATCCATATTTAATGTCGGCGCTGCCAAAACGAGATGGCTCCGCCTCATTGCTTCTGCCCATGCGTAACTGACAGGTATCGTGCAAAGATCAATTAACTTCAAATGGCGGATTCCCTTTTGCCCAAGGAAGAACGTGAGGCGCTGTGCAGCAAATGCCGTATTCCCATAAGCCGATGCAAAACAAACCGCTGCAGAACGATACTCCGGCATCCACGATGCTAACTGACGGTATAAGTTCATTATGCGGGAAATATCGGCTTCTGTCCGATGCACAGGGCCATGAAGAGGACAAACCATGGATACATCAAGGTTTTCTGTCTTTTGAAGAGTCCTCAGTACCTGTGCGCCATATTTAGCAATAACATTCATATAGTAACGCCGCGCTTCTTCAAGATACTCTTCTTCATAATCTGTATCATCGGAAAAAACACTTCCGTGGAGCACGCCAAAAGTACCAAACGCATCAGCAGAGAAAAGAATCTTTTCCGTTTCCTCATAGGTGAAAGTTACTTCCGGCCAATGAACCATCGGCGCCGGAATAAATCTCAGCTTATGGTGCCCCAGGTCGATCACCAATTTTTCGTTTGTCCTGATGTATCTTTCCGCCATGGGTTCATGAAAATACTGCTCAAACATTTTCAGCGCTGCCGGCGTCGCGCAAATCTTTGCTTCCGGATACCGCTTTGCCAGTTCCAGCAAAGAACCGGAATGATCAGGCTCCATGTGATTTACGATGATATAATCCAGCGGGCGGTCATGAAGTAATTCTTTCACATTCCCCAGGAATAAATCACGCGCTGCATTATCTACCGCATCAAGAATACAGGTCTTTTCATCATCAATAAAATATGAATTATACGAAATTCCCCGTTTCAAAGGAATATAATTATCAAAACGAGGTGTAATAAAATCATTGCTCCCGATCCAATAGACGGACTTTGTTACTTTTTGCTCATTATGCATTTTATTCTCCTTATTTTCTGCATTCATAAAAATAGTATATCACACAAAATTGATTTTCTCCCCGTCCCAGACAGAGCTTGATGTGCACTGATTTCTATATGAAAATACTTCTTTTTTCTCCTGCATCTGTCATATAATAAGTGACAATCACAAAATCATACCGGAGGTCTTATGAAATATTCTCTTCTTTTCTCCCTTCTGTCTTTAATCGCCTGGAAATACGACTGCCTTTTCCCCGCAGGACTTTTCGGCCTTTTGGCGGGATTTCTTTTCTCTTTACTTTTCCGCCGGAAAATCCAGATTCTTGCTATAGGATATATCTCAGCAAGTATCCTGACAGTCATATTATTTCCTATAGAATTCTCTTTTGCCGCCATAGCCCGTATCGGTATCGCCTGGGCGGCGGCCATCACAGCACTTATGACGTTTCTTATTCTCTTTAGCCTTATTATTAAAACCAAGGAGAAACTGCAATAACTTTTAAATAACAGCCAATCGAAAACAGGACCCTCAAGGAGTCCTGTCTTTTATTTATAATCACTTCATTTTAAACTTGTAGATTCCTGCCATCATAAGTACCAGCAGAATGATACCGGAAAACGTTCCCAAGAGACCTTCTCCCGTTACGCCGGCCACAATATAACCGGCTACGCAGCAGGAGGAAACACAAAGTACATAGGGAATCTGTGTAGACACATGGTCGATATGATTGCACTGCGCTCCGGCAGAAGCAAGAATTGTAGTATCGGAAATCGGAGATACATGGTCTCCGCCGACAGCCCCTGCTAAAACAGCGGCAACCGTTATCGTTGCCAGATTCATATCTGTTCCCGTGATTGCAAGAACAATAGGAATCAAGATACCAAACGTTCCCCAGGAAGTACCCGTTGCAAAAGCGAGACCAAGCGCCACGAGGAAGAACATCGCGGGGAGCATGATCGCCACAGTTTGATTACCGCTGACAACACCGCCTACATACCCGCCGATATTCAGGTAATCTTCACCACAAACACCGGAAAGAGTCCACGCGAGACAAAGAATAAAGATTGCGGAAGCCATCTGCTTAAATCCATCAACAAAACAGGAACAGAATGTTGTAAAATCAAGAATTTTTCTGGGTACATAAAGGATAAGAGTAAAAACAAGAGCCATGAAGGACCCCATCACAAGACCTTTCGCTGAACTACATTCAGCAAAAGCATCAATAATACTCTTCCCCTCCAAAATACCGCCGGTATAAAGCATACCGAAAACACAGCTTCCAATGAGTACAAGCAGCGGAAGCACAAGATCCATAATTCGTCCATTTCCTACAGGAGCTGTAGATTCATCATCCGCATATTCCGCAGGAATCACCAGCGTACTTCCGCTTTCCTTTTCAAAAGCCGCCATGCGGGAAAAATCTTTATTCAGAAAAATGATAAAAAGCATAAAAATAATGGTAAGCCACGCATACAAGTTCAGCGGAATCGTATGCAGAAATAAAGAGAACCCGTCAATTCCGCTGTTTTCAGGAAGAGAAGACGATACAGCTGCTGCCCAGCTGGAAACCGGAGCAATAATGCAGATCGGAGCCGCCGTAGCATCAATGATATACGCCAGTTTTGCACGGGTGATTTTAAACTTATCTGTAACAGGTCTCATAACCGTACCGACCGTAAGACAGTTGAAATAATCATCAATAAAAATTAAAAGCCCCAGGAAAAAAGTAACCAGCAGTGCGGATCGTTTCCCATTAATCTTCCTCGCTGCATAATTACCATACGCCTGAGAAGCTCCCGATTTCTGAATCGCTGAAACAATAATCCCCAAAAGAACCAGGAATACGAGAATATTCACATTCCCTCCAACCTTATTCGACATGATATCAAACATGGTGTCGATCGCCCCCAGGAAATTGAATCCCGTGAACATAAACGCTCCAATGAAGATACCGATCGCCAGTGACATATAAACTTCTTTGGTAACCAGCGCCAAAACAATCGTTATAACCGGTGGTACCAGTGACCAAGCTGTTTCTGCCATAACTCCAACCCCTTCCATTCTCCGCACGTATTTTTACGCACATGTTTTGATTATCCTTGATTATTCTACACAACTGTAACAATGTCAAGAATGAATTAGATATACGTCAGAAAATTTTTTCACATTCCTCTCCACTTTCTATAAAGCACCTGTATTTACCTGTAATACTTTCCGGTTTATTCAACAAAAATGACCGATTGTTTCCTATCGGATCAATCAGCCATTTCTATACCATATATTATTTCCTTATAACGGACTTATGCATTTCCTGCCCGTCCGAAGTATAGCCTGTAACAACAAGAACATCTTCTCCCGCTTCCATGACAAGGTAATTATCGGTTTCCGGCTGTGGTGCAAAATAGATGTCCAATGAATGTGCTTTCCACAATCCCGGATAGCGCACATCCCCAGCCACCCCGGTAATGATATAGTAAGGTCCTGTTTCCGCACGCCTGAAGTCATAAATGCGTCCGCGATCCCTATACGTATGCAGATGGGCAGACAAAACCAGATCCACATGGCTTGCATCAAAGACAGGCATAAATTCCTGTCCTTCCGGAGAAAATCCTTCTTCTCTCCCTTCCCTTCCTGCAAAGGCATATTGCAGAGGATCCTTGTGCATCAAAACAACTTTCCACTTTTTATCGGTCCTTGCTAAATCATCAGCTGCCCATCTCTTTTCTCTTTCAAACAAATCAGGATACCATTCTTTTAATTCATTAAGCTGTGTATCCAGTACGGTAAAATGTACATCTCCCCAATCAAAAGAGTAGAAATGGTCTTTATAATCAGCATCTCCATTATTCGGCAAATGAAAATGAGCCAAATATCTGTCCGGTTTTGCCATTTTCCAATCAAGAGAATAATCTTCATGATTCCCCATCATCACCGCGCCGGGAATGGTATCCATAATCCCTTTCATAGAGCGCATCCATGCCTGCCACTGGTATTCATCCTGTCCATTATCTACCAAGTCACCCATACTGACAAAAAACGCGGCATCTTTATTTAATTCGTACGCTTTGGCCGCCAGCTTCGACCAGCCTGTATAATCCGCACTCTGGGAATCAGGATAAATCACCGCCTTAAAAGCGCCGCCGTCATCGGTCCTGAAATCCATCCAGCCGCTTACAGTATTTCCGGTACGTGTACGATACTCATATGCCGCACCTTTCTTCAAATCTTTCAATTCTGCCGTATATATATAACTGTCCGTTATGCCATTATTTCCTTTGAGAGCAGCACCTTTGGCAGAAACAGAAAAAAATTCTGTCATTTCCTTTTTCACGATATTCCACAAACGCTTCCACCGATTTCAGCAACTGAAACATGATTGTGCGGTTATGTTCATTATCTGCAGCTACCAGTTGTCGAACAGATATCGGATTCATCGTCTCCTTCAACGGGACAGCCGCCTGGGAAGTACCTTTATCCGTACTGCTCGTGCAGCCTGCCAGAAAGAGCGTTACCGCAAACACTGCTGCCATTACTTTTTTATATGCCATACTATCCTTTCATCTACTCCTCAAACTTATTTTCCTCCGCCCAGCGGATAATTTCATCCACCGGCCTCTGCGGCAGGTTCCTCTTATACGGCACTGATAAAGAACCGCCTACCAGCGCGCCTTTATCTTCCAACAATCTTTTAAAATCATTTGCCGTCTTTCCCGGCTGCCCGCCGCTTGTAAAGAAAGGATATATCCGCTTCCCTTTCCATTCTGCTTTGCTGATGAAACTTTTTACAGCAGGCGTAAGCGTAAACCACCATACGGGAGATCCAACAAATATGACATCGTACTCTGCCGTTTCAGGCATTTCTGCCAATTCGGGAAGCGATTTTCTCAACTGTTCCAATCCCCCCTGCAGGACTGCCATACCGTAAGAAGGAGCATAACTCCTCTTTGTACGGATTTCACCGAGTTCTCCGCCCACCGCCTTATGAATCATTTCCGCAATCGCTTTTGTATGTCCCGTTTTTGAAAAATACACAGTAAGGATTTTCATAATTTTCTTCCCCTTTCTTTCAGAAAATATCTTTCACAGCTTCTTTTGCCCAGTTCCGGATCTGCACCTCTTTTGTAATTAAGATATCGCCGGAAAATTTTACATTCATTCCGGATTTGACACAGCCTCCCGAAAGATTAGTCGCAAAATCCTGCAGGGCATGCCCGGCCCATCCTTCATTAGTAACAAAGGGATAGATAATCTTTCCTCTTAAGTCATGGTTTTTCAGGAAACTTTTCATCGCCGGAGCGATACTGTACCACCACACCGGCGTTCCCAGAAAAATCATATGGCAGGCATCTATATCCACAGGGAACTCATTTAAGACCGGAAGGAATCCTTCATTCACTTCCCTACGCCCCTGTTCCACCATCGCTTCATAATCGGAAGGATACGTTTCTTTCGTCCGTATGGATGCCAATTCCCCGCCGACCGCATTTTGAATCAGTTCCGCTACGCGTCTTGTATGTGAGGTCATGGAATAATACGCAATGAGAATCTTATTTTTCAACTGCATACACCTCTTTCACCATTCAAAATGCCGCCCATGCTTTCGGACATCCCGTATAGAAAGCCGGCTGCGTGATCTCATCGACTGCTTCTCTTTTAGTGATACCACGAATACTTTCCTTTCTGCAAGTACCACCGGGAAAAACATCCCAACTATTTTTCGCTCGCTGTACAACTTCCCTGCGATGACATGATCCTCTTTCGCTATCCTACGTTTTTCCGCTCATTTCTGTCAGATAAGCCCAATACTTTTTTGGCAGGAACGAACGCTGTGCGGTAGGGTTATTTCTTTCCCGGATTGCCATATGACGGTAATAATCGCGCCACAGCTGTTGAAAGCCCTCTTCATCTTGGCTATAGGCTATATCCGTTTTCAAACTTTCCACACGAACAATCGTAACCTGCTTCCCATCATAATAAGCAGCCACATGCCGACCCACATCATGAATTGCCCATTCTTCACAGGAAAGCCGTTTTTGAAAATGACGGACAATGAGGGGCAGCACATGATGCGTCGGATGAATGGGCGCATAAAGCATTCCCTCCGCCAATTCGCTGAACCTTACGATCCCCTTGAATTTTTCCGCTTCGTTCCCCGCCATTTGGGAACGCCTGAGAATTTCCCACATCCAGACTTCCCCCTGATGGGTATAAATAGATTTCCCCCATTTGAATCCGCGGCGTACATAGTCAAAAAGATATTTCTCACTGTCGTCATCACATAAAAAAGCGCGGTACAACCATCGGAAGGCGGCCGTCCCGCAACTCTTAAGAAATGCATCCGCCACGGTTTCCGCATGATTTATATCCGTCGCCACTTCTGTTTCTTCCCCAAAAAGATCCCCACTCCCCCGCGATGCGCTGATAGATACCATCTGACCCGTGCCGTCATGGTAAATACGATATACCGCTGACAGGAATCCTGCAAATGTACCGTCATATACATATTTCATCTCATACCTGCCCGGAAAATAGACTCATCTGCATCATTTTTCTTCCTGCCCGCTTCGACAAGAGTGCCTTTCTTAAATTCCCCGTATCAGCATCTCCCATACCGTCATACTTTCCTCCGCAGGTCACAAAATGCTTCGCCCGCTTCCAGACCGCCCCTGCCCGTTTTACATCATCCGGTGATACAAATTGATTCCTCCGCATCCTTACGATTCTCCGTGCGCTTATCACACCGATTCCCGGCACACGCAAAATTATTTCATAAGAGGCGCGGTTGATTTCCACAGGAAACAACTCCCGATGGCGCATAGCCCAGCAGGATTTAGGATCCAAATCCATATCAAAATCCGGTTCCTTTTCCGTCAGTATTTCTTCTGCAGAAAACCCATAATACCGAAGCAGCCAGTCCGCCTGATACAGTCGGTTCTCCCTCAGGAGCGGCGGCCTTGCAATAACCGGCAGATTTTTACCTGCCATTACAGGTACATAGGCTGAATAATAGACACGCTTCAACTTCGCTACACGATACAGCCCCTCCGTCAGACGAAGAATATCCCGGTCGCTCTCTCCGCTTGCTCCCACGATAAGCTGTGTCGTCTGCCCGGCTGGCACAAAGGCAGGTACCCTTTTCGATCTCTCCTGTTTTTGCTCAGCAATTCGATCTCGGAAAAATTTCATGGGTGCCATGATTGCATCCCGTGATTTTTGCGGGGCTAAAATCTTTAATGACTTTTCCGAGGGCAGTTCAATATTTACACTCACACGATCTATATACTGCCCCAGTTCATTCAAAAGTTTGGAATCTGTACCGGGAATCCCTTTCATGTGGATGTATCCGTTAAAATGCTCCCGCTCGCGAAGAATCCTTGCCGTTTTAATGAGCAGTTCCGTCGTATAATCGGGCGAACGAATAATCCCGGAAGACAGGAACAGCCCCTCTATATAATTCCGCCGATAAAACTCTATGGTCAGTGTCGCGATTTCTTCAGGCGAAAGAAATACTCTCAGTGTGTCATGGCTCCTTCTGTTCACACAATACTCACAATCGTAAATACAGGCATTCGTCATCAGTATCTTCAAGAGAGAAATACACCGCCCATCTGCTGTCCAGGAGTGGCAGATTCCGCTATATCTGGCATTTCCTAAACCGCCGGCTATATTTTTTCTTGACGACCCGCTCGAAGAGCAGGATACGTCATACTTTGCCGCATCTGCCAGTATATTTAACTTTTCCCCAATTTCCATGGAATCCCTCTCAAACAAAATTTCTATCTCATTATACCACTTGATAGAATATTTGTTCTATCCTACTTTGTTACTTTATATCATATATATTTATATTGAAAAGAAATATTTATTTTTACTTTTTCTATTTAATTAATATTTAATGACTTCCTCGGTAGTACTGTCTTCTTTTTCGCTCAATACTCCCCTCTTTTTCTTTAATTGTTTTTGTCTTTTTCTATTCATATATTGTTTTTTTTTTAATAAATTAGTATATAATAAGGAAGACTATTTTAAATATCTTTATTTGTAATGAAAAAGATATTTTATTAAATGTTAAGGAGGACTTTTCATGAAGAAAAAAATTTTAGCCGCACTGCTTATTGGAGCCTTATCATTAACAGGCTGCGGCACTGATAACACCCCCTCAAAAACCGCACAGAAAGATGAACTGACCATTACGGTAGGAAGAAATATGGTTGCAGGGAAATTTGATCCCACCATAGGTTACGGTGTATGGCATCCGGATATTTTCCACAGCCATATTCTTACAGTAGGCAAAGATAATAAGCTGGTCAATGATTTGGCAACAAAAGAAACCATCAGTGCCGACGGGTTGACTTACACTTACGAAATCAGAAAAGACGCTAAATTTACCGATGGTAAAACACTCACAGCAAAAGATATCGTATTCACTTTCAATAAAACAAAAGAAAGAGCTTCCGCTGCTGACCTCAGCATGCTTGATTCCGTGGAAGCCAAAGATGACTATACCGTTGTATTCCATCTGAAGAAACCGTGGTCCACATTTCCATACAGTCTAACTGAAATCGGTATTGTACCTGCTCATGCATACACAGATACCTATGGTGATAAACCTATTGGATCCGGCGCATGGAAAGTGCTGGATTTCAAAAAGGATCAGCAGCTTATTCTTGCCCCGAATGAATATTACTATGGTAAAAAGTCTTCCTTTAAAAAAATCACCATTCTGAAAGTTGATGAAGATGCCGCGCTTGCCTCTGCCAAATCGGGCCAACTTGATCTGGTCTATGTAGACGCAGAATCCTCCAAAACGAAAGTAGATCATATGACAGTACTTACAATGCCTACAGTAGATAGCTTCTCTATCAATCTTCCCGTCATTCCGGAAACAACGGAAGACGGACAAATTGTCGGAAATAATGTCACCAGCGACATCGCCATCCGCCAGGCATTGAATATCGGCATTAACAGGCAAGCCATTATCGATAATGCATTAAGCGGCTGCGGGACACCGGCATTCAGCACCAGCCCGGAGGCTCCATGGAGCAGCAAATATACGTTCCAGGATAACCGTGTCGAGGAAGCGAAAAAGCTTCTGGAAGATGCCGGATGGAAAGATACCGACGGAGACGGAATTCGTGAAAAGAACGGCGTAAAAGCTGAATTCACCGTCACCGGACGCAGCAATGACCTTGCCCGCTATAACACAGTAGTGGCACTTGCGGAAAACGCCAAGCCCCTCGGCATCCATATCATCGCTAAATCAGAAGCCTGGGCGGAAGCCAGAAAAGCCCGGCACACCCCGACCTGCTGGTCCTTTGTGGATCTGAACCCAATCGATTTCTACCGCCAGTTCCATTCTTCTCAAATAGGAAAACAAGTTATCAATAATTCGTCTTCCTATCGCAATGCTGCTGTTGATGCCGAAATTGACGCCGCCCTTTCTTCCAATAACCGAGAGGATTCGTACAGGCACTGGATTAACGCACAGGATCTGGTGGAGAAAGATATTCCTTCTCTTCGTATCTCCTTCCCCTCTCTCACCTATTACGTCAAAGACGGTCTGCATATTCCTGAATATGGAAAAACCATCACCAGAGGACAGGGGATTTCCATCATTGAAAACATGAATGAATGGACTTGGGATAGCAAATAACTCCGCATATTTTTCAAAGAAAGGGATTATATAGTGAACATCCGATATATTATTACATCATTTGTCCGAATGATCTTCCTTTTGATTTCAATTACTATGATCAGCTTTTTTCTGATTACTTCTTCCCCTATGAACCCTGTTGATTCCTACTTGGGGGAAGTCAGCATATCGGAAGAGCAGCGGACAAAAATCGAAGAAGAATGGGGCCTTAATAAATCGCCCGTAGAGCGGTACATCATCTGGGGCACGCATTTTATCTCCGGTGATATGGGAGATTCCATCAGCTACCATGAGCCCGTCAGCAAAGTGCTGAAAGAACGTTTTCAGGCGTCTTTAATTCTCATGGGCACTGCGTGGATACTCTCAGGCATTCTTGGTTTTACACTTGGTGTTATTTCAGGTACTTACAAAGGCAGTATCCTAGACAATATCATCAAAACGGTCAGTCTTCTCTTTGCATCCACCCCCGTATTCTGGATCGGACTGGTAATGCTTGTCATTTTCGCAGTGGAGTTGCAATGGTTCCCTCTGGGTCTTGCAGCACCGGCAGGAAAACTGTCTTCCCAAGTCACCGTCATGGAACGACTCCATCATCTTATACTCCCTGCTTTGACATTGAGCATCTCTGAAATTTCTTATATCTGCCTTCATACCAGGCAAAAGCTGATCGACATTATGGAAAGTGACTATGTTCTCTTTGCCAAAGCGCGCGGTGAATCTACAAAACAGATTATTATGCGCCATGGTCTCCGAAATATATGCCTTCCTGCTGTCACCCTGCAGTTTGCCTACATCAGTGAACTTTTTGGCGGATCTGTACTTGCAGAGCAGGTCTTCTCCTATCCCGGATTGGGAAATGCCGCCACCCACGCAGGACTGCACGGAGACGCGCCTATGCTCCTCGGTGTTGCTGTTTTCAGTGCGCTTTTTGTATTTGCAGGCAACATGATGGCAAATATTGCCTATGGTATTATTGACCCCCGCATCAGGGAAGGAGGTAATCTCGATGCCTGAAAAGGAAATATCTCTGGCCCCGCTTCCCTTTTTTAATCCTCGTCGTAAAGTTCTGCTTATCATTTTTTCCGGACTTTTCATTCTCATTGCCGTATGTCTGTGGGGATTTTTTATGAATCCCGAACTTTATGGACCAAATTACGCTGCTAAACGGCTTTCTCCCTCGCTCGTCCATTTATTCGGTACTGACCAATTAGGACGGGATATGTTCTATCGAACAATCAGCGGCCTTTCACTTAGTATTCAAATCGGACTTCTTTCTGCTGTATTGAGTTCTTTTATCGCTCTCGTACTGGGAAGCATGTCTGCTATTTACGGAGGAAAAGTAGATTATATCATTAACTACCTCGTCGATCTCTGTATGGGTGTCCCTCACCTGATTCTTCTTATTTTAATTTCCATCGCCTGCAACGGCGGCGCCATCGGCGTTATCACCGGTGTGGCTCTTACACATTGGCCGGCGCTGACCCGTGTAGTCAGAGCGGAAGTCATGCAGGTACGTTCCGCCAAGTACGTCCAACTTTCGAGGCACATGGGAAAAAGTTCATGGTATATCGCAGTCCGGCATATTATTCCCCATGTTTTTCCACAATATATAGTCGGCCTGATACTGCTGTTTCCCCATGCCATCCTTCATGAAGCGGGAATTACCTTCCTTGGTTACGGTCTTCCTCTGGATACGCCTGCGGTTGGAATTATCCTTTCAGAATCCATGAAATATCTTTCCGCCGGTATGTGGTGGCTCGCAGTATTCCCGGGTATTGCACTGCTCATTACCGTACAGCTGTTTGATATCATCGGCGATTATATGAAAATTTATATTGACCCCCACAGTGCGCGGAAATAGGAGGAATTATGACAGAACAAATGAATACGCTCCTTGACGTCCGCCATCTTTCCGTCAGCTTTGAAAGTTACGATGCCAAATTACAGAAAGTTATTTTTACTGCTGTAAAGGACATGAGCCTCACTTTAGAAAAAGGAAAAATTCTCGCTATCGTAGGTTCCAGCGGTTCAGGGAAAAGTCTCCTTGCCCATGCGGTCATGGGAATTCTCCCTGATAATGCAAAAACAGGCGGCACCTTCTATTACAAAGGAGAAAAACTTACAAAGAAGAAGATAGAAGAAATCCGCGGTAAGAAGATGGCTTTTATTCCTCAATCCATTTCTTTCCTTGATCCGCTCATGCCCGTAGGAGAACAGGTACAAGGCATTCAGGGCAAAGCAGTTCGGGAACTTCAGGAAAAACTCTTCAAACATTTTCACCTGAAAGAGGGTACCGATAAGCTTTACCCTTTCCAGCTCTCTGGAGGTATGGCAAGAAGAATCCTGCTTTCCACCGCTCTTGTGGGGAATTCTGAACTCATCATCGCTGACGAACCTACCCCCGGTCTTGATTTGGATACAGCGGTTAAAGCATTACAGGATTTTCGCAGTATCGCCAATGAAGGCCGAGGCATCATTCTCATCACCCACGATATCGACCTTGCGATCCATATCGCCGACTCTATCGCCATATTCCACGATGGACGCATCATTGAAACTGCCGACACAAGCACTTTCACAGGAGACGGCGAGGGACTGAAACACCCATACAGCAGAGCTCTTTTCGCTGCACTCCCCCAGAACGGTTTCCGTCTGGATGTATGTCCCCGATGCGGAGCCTGCAGTGCGACATGGGAAGTTGATGAAGCAGGAATGAGGTGTAATTGTGAACATACTTGATGTAAAAAGCATCTGTTTCCGATATAACCGGGGCCCTTATGTACTGAAAAATATCAGTTTCTCCGTTAAAGAAGGGGAAATCATCGTACTCCTGGGTCCGAGCGGTTACGGAAAAAGTACTTTGGCACAGCTGATTTCGGGATTTCTGAAGCCAACAGAAGGTGAGATTCTTTTTGAAGGAAAACCATTGCCAAAATCAGGATTTTGTCCTATCCAGCTTATTTACCAGCATCCTGAACAGGCAGTGAATCCCCGATGGAAAATGAAAGATATTCTTTATGAACCAGGCATACCGGAAGAAGACGTGCTAAAAGAAATAGGCATTCAGGAAAAATGGTATGACCGATGGCCCAATGAACTGTCCGGCGGTGAGCTGCAACGTTTCTGCGTGGCGCGGGCTCTGCGAAAAAACACCAGACTTCTAATTTGTGATGAGATGACCACCATGCTTGACGCACTGAACCAGGCACACATATGGAACTATGTCCTGAAATATGCGAAGCAAAATAACATAACGCTCATTGCCATCACCCACAACAAATATCTGGCAGAAAAAATCGCAAATCGAATCATCAAACTGCCTGATCTGAATCATATAGATGTGGATACATCCGATATATGATATATGATTTCAAAATCCCCGATGCAGTGAATCTTCGGGGATTTTTAATGCCGTTTTACATAAGACAAATCTGAACGAATAACGGCTCATATTTTTTTGTGATTCAAAAAGATTGCAATACTCCGCTTTCTGCGTCTTTCCTACAAAATAAACGCTTGCTTCCCATCATATTTTATTTCTCCCGCTCTCCCAGGCGATACCCCACGCCTCGAATGGTCCGTATAGCAGCACCTTCACCTCCCAGTTTCTGCCGCAGGCTCATGATATGCATATCAATAGTCCGGCTTTCCATTTCAAAAGGAATGTCCCACACCGCCTGCATAATCTGCTCCCTAGAAAGGACAATCCCTTTATTCAGGAGCAGGTAGCATAATAATTGAAATTCTTTCAGCGTGACCGCCACTTCTTTTTCATCCACTGTCACTACATGGCGGTTTCGATCTGCACGGATAGTTCCAAAGGAAAGCAATTCTCCTTTCTTCTCCGCCATTTTTCCACTTCTCCGCAGGACGGAACGAATACGCGACAGCAGTTCCATGATGCCGAAAGGTTTTGTTACATAGTCATCTGCACCGAGATCAAGCCCGCGAACCACATCAAATTCGCTGCTTTTAGCTGTCATCATGATAATCGGTATATTTGCTTCCCGCTCTCTGATCTTTTTTAAAATGCTGAGTCCATCTTCACCGGGAAGCATGACATCAAGCAGTACCAAATCAGGTACTGCCTTTTTCATCCCTTTGTAGAAATCATCCGCACAGCCAAATCCTTCCATGCCATATCCCTGCCCCCGCAGCGCGTAGCCTACCAGATCGCGGATGCTTTCATCATCTTCCACACAGTAAATCAGCATATCATTCTCCCTGTTGCACCAATGTACCGCATAAACCGCTTTTCTTTCATTATACTACAGCATACTGCGCCGCCTTCCTACAAGATATTTCACATATGTCCATTTTTTTCAAGAGCGGCTATTTCTCCTGCAGTAAGCCGCCGGTACGTACCTTCTTCCAATGTGGGATCAAGGACAATAGAACCTATACGAATCCGCTTTAAGTAGATGACCTCTTTTCCAAGTGCATGAAACATACGCTTAATCTGATGAAATTTTCCTTCCTGCACCACAACCCGAATTTCACTTACCCCGTTTTCCAATGCCGATTTCGGTGCCCGGCTGTTTTCCAAATCCATAAAATCACTTTCCAGAGCATTTTCACGATATCCGTCAATCATGAGTTTTGCAGGAAGTGCCGTAAATATTTCATCGACATAAATACCTTTCTCAAACTTTTCCCTGTCTGCCTCATCTACCCTGCCGTCAATGCGGGCATAATATTCTTTATCAATATGCTTTTTTGGAGAAAGCAGACGATGATGAAAACCGCCGTCATTTGTGACCAGAAGAAGTCCTACGGTATCTTTATCCAACCGTCCTACCGGAGACAGATCCTTGCGCCGCCTTTCTCCAAAAAAATCCAATACTGTTTTCTGATACCGGTCTTCCGTCGCCGTGATGACACCTGCCGGTTTATTCAGCATATAGTATTCATAACGAAAATAGGGTACCGGTTCTCCTGCAAAAATAATCTCATCATTTTCATTGACCATAAACCCGGGATCCGTTATCTTTTCTCCGTTGACCTGTACTGCGCCCTTTCGTATGTCCCGTTTCAATTCCGTCCGCGTACCCATATTCATATCGGAAAGAAATTTGTCCAGCCGCATAACATCCTCCTCATCTGCATCTCTTCCGCCATTTCTATTATACAAGAACAAAAGAAATTAAATCATATTATGCCTGCATCCCACAGTAAAAACCCACCTTGTGAATAAGGTGAGTTTTTTCATGCTTATATAGCTGAATTCCTTTACTGCTTATCAGCATTTTCCACAGCTTTTCTGCTGTATTCATCTGTCCATTTTTTAAAATTGCCATTGTCTGTATTTTCTTTAATGACTTTATTGACGACAGCCACCACATCTTCATTTCCTTTTTGCACCGCTGCAGCAGAACTCTTCACTGCATTCGGGAATTCTACCTCAGAGAACATAAGATCATCATTGAATACAAGGTACTGTCCGCCGACAATCCCTTCCACCACAAGCCCATCCACTTTCCCCTGTTTCAATTCAAGCACTACTTCCGGCACATGAGCTAAAGAAACAATCTTCGCATCTTTAATCTTTTCTTTGGCAAGAGCTTCCTGGGTTGTCGATTTTTGTACTCCGACGGTTTTCCCGAAAAGGTCTTCCAATTTTTTGTATCGGCTGCCATCTTCCTTACGAATGATAACTTTCTGCTCTGTCGGCAGGTAATCCGCGGAGAAATCCATGGACTTTTTACGTTCCTCTGTCGGATTGATACCCGCAATGGCGATATCCACCTTTCCTCCGGTCAACGAAGTGAGAAGCGCCTGGAAATTCATATCCTGCACTTCCAGTTTCACCCCTAATTCATCAGCTATTTTCTGCGCCAGCGCCATGTCAATACCGATAACTTTCTTTTCACCGACAGAGGTATCAATAAATTCATAAGGCGGATAACCGGAAGCAGTCCCTACCACAAGTTTCCCCTGCTTTTTGATCTTCTGCATCAGTGGACTTTCTTTCTGCACAGCCCCCTGGTCCGGTGCTTTATTCCCATCGCTGCAGCCTGAAACAGACAGCGCCGCGGCAGCTGCTATCCCAAAAATCACCGCTTTTATCATTTTCCTCGCATTCATTTTTTCCGCTCCTTTCCAACATACTGCATTGCTCTTTTTAGTAGTGTAAAGGTATATTAGCATAATTATTCATATATGTCAATAATTATTCATATAAAATTTAATTTCTTAGTTCTCTATAATTTGTAAGTATTATAAATCCCTCCTCTAAATGCATATTCTCTCATTCTACACATATAAAAAGACGCCCCCAAGGAGCGCCTTTCCATTTTTGTCATTTTGCTTTTTCAACAGCGACCTTGCTATACTCATCCACCCATTTTTCAAAATTTCCATTTTTCGTATTTTCATCAATCACATCATTAATCAATTTAACCAGGTCATCATTTCCTTTTTGCAGTGCAACAGCAGAAAGTTTCTTTGCATCAGGAAAAGTCACATCAGCCAGTACAAGATCCGGATTAAAAATCAGGTACTGCCGCGCAACAATCCCTTCTAAAACGATGCCGTTCAGCTTGCCGTGTTTTAACTCAAGCACCGCGTCGGGAACGCTTGTCAGCCCCACAGATTTTGCCCCATCTACTTTCTGGGCGGCGGCTTCTTGGGTAGTGGACTTTTCAGCACCGATAACTGCTCCTTTTAAATCAGCTGCAGTTTTATATTTCGCAGCATCATCTTTTCTGATCAGCAGCTTTTGTTCCGTCGGCAGATAGGATTTGGAAAAAGCCATCGCCTTTTCCCTTTCCGCCGTCGGAAAGATACCACCCACCGCAATATCTACTTTATTTGCCGTCACGGAAGAAAGAAGCGCAGAAAACCCCATGTCCTGTACTTCCAATTTCACGCCTAACTTATTGGCAATCTGCTGTGCCAGTTCGATATCAAGTCCGATAACTTTCTTTTCACCACTCGCGGCGTCTACAAAAACATAGGGAGGGTAACCGGAAGAAGTTCCTACAACAATCTTACCTTTTTCCTTAATTTTCTGTATCAGGTTTCCCTGAGCTTGTGCATTCTGTGGTGCTGCCGTCCTGCTGCTGTCACCGCATCCGGAAATGGCAAGCGCGCATACGGCCGCTAATCCTAAAATCGCTGATCTAACTGCATGTTTCATTAAATAACTCCTTCCCTGACTCAATTTTATGTATTATACACCGCTCTATCCGCCGTGAAAATGCGGTATGACATCTTTCTTACCTTACCGACCGTACTTTCAGGCGTATTTCCAGAACACGCAGACAGGAAGAAACAAAGAATGTCATCACGAAGTAGTATACCGCGACAATGACAAGCGGAGGAAAAGGCTGGAAACTGATTCCCTGAATGGTCGCCGCCGTATACATAAGATCTGCCATGCCGATGACGGACACCTGGGAAGACTCCTTGATAAGGGTAACAAATTCATTACCGATCACCGGCAGGATATTTCTGATCGCCTGGGGAATAATAATCCGCACCATAGATTCCCATTTCGAAAATCCGAGAGACATGGCTGCTTCAAGCTGCCCTTTATGAATTGACTGGATACCGGAACGGACAATTTCACACTGGTACGCGCCGGAGTTTAATATCAGTGCCAGCACACCGGCTGACAGCCTTTCAAAATCCACTCCCCATATTTCAAAATTAGGGAACTGGATTCCAAGGAACGGAAGTCCAAAAAACACAAGGGAAATCTGTACAAGTACCGGAGTGCCGCGGATGACCTCTACATATACCGCAGCAACAGCCTGCAATATTTTCACACCGGAAATCTTCATAAAGGCCAGAATTACCCCCAGAAAAAGTCCGAAGAAACATGACAGAAATGAAATAATGATCGTTATCTTCGCGCCTGCCATAAAAATATCATTATATTTGACAGCGGTTTCAAACACTATATCCATAATACAATCTCCTTAAATATCTGTATGAAGCAAACGCTTTAGGAAAATCTGTGTCCTTTCTTCCCGCGGACGGCTGAATATTTCCTCAGGACTTCCTTCTTCTACAATATACCCTTTATCCATAAACACCACACGGCTGGAAACAGAGCGGGCAAACTGCATTTCATGGGTTACCACCGCCATGGTCATACCTTCAAGAGCCACTTCTTTCATAACGGTGAGAACATCACCGACGAGTTCAGGATCAAGAGCGGAAGTCGGTTCATCAAACAGGAGCATCTTCGGTTTCATCGCAAGCGCTCTGGCAATAGCCACACGCTGCTGCTGTCCGCCGGAAAGCTCCCCCGGATAATGGTTTGCCCGATCCGCCATGCCCACGCGGGAAAGCAGCTCCATAGCTTCTTCTTTCGCCTGTTTCTTATCCAGCTTGTTGATATGGACAGGCGCATACATGACGTTTTCCACAGCACTGAACATGGGAAACAAGTTGAATGACTGGAATACCATACCCACATCACGGCGGACCATTTTCACATCAGTCTTTCCGTCAATCAGCCTGCCATCAAACCACAATTCGCCTCCCGTCGGTTTTTCCAAAAGATTCAGGCAGCGGAGAAAAGTACTCTTCCCGGAACCTGACGGACCGATAATCGTCAGCACCTCTCCATTTCCAATCTGAATATTAATGTCTTTCAGAACTTCTACTTTCCCGAAGGATTTCTCTAAATGCTTGACTTCATAAATCACATGTGTACCCGCTGCATCAATCATCGTACCACCTCAATTATTAATATACAGGATAATAGCATAATTATACAACTATGTCAATAAGTTCTCATTATGTAATCTGCCGCAAGGAATAAAAAACCATACTTGCACATTCCCGTAAGTATGGCCTTATGAATAAATTCTATTTTATAAATCAAATTCCCGTTCCCAGATTTCCTTGTACATAAGGAAACGGCGGGATGTTTCTTCTTCATCTTTCCCCTTCAACGAACAGTAGACCTTTATCTTGGGTTCCGTTCCCGATGGGCGGACCGCTATCCATGAATGATCCTTCAAGATAAATTTCAATACATTTTCAGCAGGCAGTCCGTCAATACCTTTTGCATAATCCCGTATCTCCCCGATGTCCGGTAAAATCTCCTGCACGTCCTTTACCCGGAGGGCTGCCATGATATCTGCGATTTTTGCAAGACCTTTTTTACCGGCAAGTGTATAAGATGAAAGTTTATCAAGGCAGTATCCATATTCTTTCGATAGTTCCGCCAGCACATCAATCAGAGTTTTTCCCTGCTTCTTAAAATAATCTGCCATCTCGCAAATCAGAAGGGCTGTCACAACGGCGTCTTTATCTCGGGCATGGGTACCGGCCAGATAGCCGTAACTCTCTTCATAGCCAAAGATAAATTCATGGCTTCCATCTTTCTCATACTGTGACATTTTCTCACCGATATACTTGAATCCAGTAAGCGTTTCTTCCACCTGCACACCATACTTCCCTGCAATATCCCTGCCAATGCCGCCGGTAACAATTGTTGTTATAATGGTGGACTTACCTGTCAGTTCTTTTCCCTTCATCATCAGCAGATAGTTCACCAAGAGTGCCCCCATTCTGCTTCCTGAAATAAGAAGATACTTGCCGTTATGGAGGACGGCCGCGCCTATCCGATCGCTGTCAGGATCTGTTCCAATAACGATGTCTGCTCCGATTTCTCCTGCCAGCTTTATCCCCAACTGCAAAGCATCCTGATTCTCCGGATTCGGCGCGCTTACAGTCGGAAAGTTCCCATCAGGCTTTTCCTGGCTTTCTACGATATGGACATCAGTAAATCCGCCGCGTTTCAATATTTTCCGCACAGGAATATTCCCTGAGCCATGAATAGGCGTGTACACGATTTTAAGATTTCCCACATTCCCCTTCAATGTGGACTGTTTATATATTTCTTCAATAAAAAGATCTACCGTATCCTGCCCCAGACGGGTAAGCAGCTCTTTACTGCCGGTACATGGAATATGGGCAAGATCAGAAATATTTTCTACATAACGCGAAAGCACATTGGCATCACGAGGCACCAGCTGCCCCCCATCCGGCCCGTAAACTTTGTATCCGTTATATTCCTTCGGATTATGACTGGCAGTAATGACGATCCCGCCTGCCGCACGAAAATGCCTGACCGAAAAAGAAAGAACAGGGATTGGTTCCGGCTCTGTGAAAAATTTTACCGGAATCCCTGCTGCGCAAAGAACATGAGCCGCTTCCGCGGCAAAATCAGCGGAGTTATTTCTGGAGTCATAAGCGATAATCACCCCGTCTTGACACCGTTTCCCATAAGTATCCTGCAGGTAATCCGCAAATCCTTTTGTCGCTTTCCGTACATTGTACCTATTCATGCGGTTTGACCCGGCACCCATAATGCCCCGGAGCCCCGCCGTACCGAATTCCAGATCCCTGTAAAAGCGATCTTCAATTTCCTTTTCATCTTTCAGTAAAAGCAGCTCTTTCTTCTCTGCATCATCACACCAGCTGAGCCAGTCCCTGTAAGTATCTTTATACCCCATCACAGGCTTTCCTTCTGTTTTTCCCCGCCATATCCGTAAGGATGTGACAGATGCCATTTCCATGCTGCGGCAATAATCTCTTCTGTACTGCTTCTTGTCGGATTCCATCCCAATACCTTTTTGCACTTGGCAGATGATGCAATTAAGACTGCCGGATCTCCGCTGCGCCGCCCTTCTTCGACCACCTTGAAATCCACACCTGTCACTTTCTTTGCGACCTCAATGATTTCTCTCACGCTGAAACCGTTTTCCGAACCGAGGTTAAATACATCACTCACTCCGCCGCCCGCCAGATACTTCATCGCCAGCACATGGGCATCCGCCAGGTCCAGCACATGAATATAGTCACGAAGACAGGTACCGTCAGGCGTAGGATAATCCGTCCCATAGATGGAAATATGGTCGCGTACCCCCTGTGCCGTTTTCAAAATCAAAGGAATCAGATGGGATTCAGGCTGATGATCCTCTCCGATCATTCCGCCTTCCGCCGCGCCTGCCGCGTTAAAATAGCGGAGCGCCACATAGCTTAATCCGTACGCCGCAGTAAAATCACGCATCATATCCTCGATGACAAGTTTCGTCCTGCCATACACATTGGTCGGATTATGGGGAAAATCTTCTTCAATAGGTGTTTTCTCCGGCTCCCCATATACCGCTGCCGTGGAAGAAAAGACGATTTTATCCACGCCTGCTTTTCTCATTCCCAGGAGCAAATGAAGCGTCCCTTCCACATTATTGGAATAATATTTGCCCGGTTCTGCCATGGATTCTGCCACAAGACTGGATGCAGCAAAATGAATCACGCCGTCAATTTCATAGCGTTTCATAGTTTCTGCCACAAAAGCAATATCATGGATATCTCCCTCGATAAAAGCAACCTCTTCAGGCACTGATTCACGGTGCCCGGTAGACAGGTTATCAAAAACAAAAGGAGTAAATTCTTCTGACTTCATCAGTGCTCTTACTGTATGTGAACCGATATATCCCGCACCGCCTGTTACAAGAATATTCATTCTATGTTCCTTTCCACAAGAAATACAGACTTATAAAGAATTTCCCACTACCAGTCTTTCGTCAAGTTTTTCAAGTATGTATGGAAATCATCCCCAAAATCATCTCTTCGGAGCGCATATTCCACAGTGGCTTTCAAAAAGCCCAGCTTATCTCCGGTATCATATCGTTTGCCCTCAAAACAGTATGCGTACACATTCCCTGCATGAGCCATGACACGGAGTGCATCGGTCAACTGTATTTCTCCGCCTTTTCCCGGCGCAGTCTGTTCAAGTACCTCAAAAACTTCCGGTGTAATCACATATCGTCCCAATGCTGCCACACGGCTCGGTGCTTCAGAAATGGACGGTTTTTCTATCATATCATCCACCTTCAGAAGCCCCTTATCATTGATTTCCTTTCCGGCAATAATTCCGTAAGCAGACACCCGCTCCGGCGCTACACACTGGCAGCCAATCACAGTTCCGCCGGTTTGTTCATATTGTTCCATAAGCTGTTTCAACGCAGGCTTCTCTGGGTGGTATACGACATCATCACCAAGAATGACACCGAACGGCTCGCCGTCCACGAAATCCTTCGCACAGAGAATCGCATCTCCCAGCCCCCGCATATACTGCTGCCGGACATAATGGATTTTAATGGAAGAAATTTTCCTGATTTCTTTTAAAACGGACATCTTTCCATGTTCATACAAATGGGATTCCAGCTCGGGAGATGAATCGAAATGATCCTCAATTGCCCGTTTCGCATGACCGCTGATGATTAAGATCTGGTCGATACCGCTTTCCAGAATTTCTTCTGCAATATATTGGATTGTCGGCTTATCAACAATGGGCAGCATCTCTTTCGGCATGGCTTTTGTCGCAGGAAGAAACCGTGTGCCGAATCCTGCAGCCGGAATAACTGCTTTCCTTATTTTCTGCATAAAGTACCTCCTCAAATTTTTATTTCTTAGAAGATTATTTTCTCATATTCAATAACACTAAACTGCTAAGCGGCATAGAGGTATCTTCGGTCATTTCCGCAAGCACTTTCTTAATAGGATCCAAGTATCTCTTTCTGTTTCCCCAGCGGCTGCCGCACTTATCATAGAGATGAGACCAACAAAAAGTATATCTCTCAAATGTTTTTTTTGTCCATTTTTTCAACCATATCATAGAGGATTTTGACAACTTCTCCGGCACTTTCCACATGACTGGTACCGCAGGCGTTTTCCATTTGTTTCCTTTTTTCGGGATTCGCAAGGATATATCTGACCGTTTCCGCCAGTTCTCCCCGTTTCACCCATTCCGCGCAGCCGAGTCCGCTTAAAAATGCGGCGTTTGCCCGTTCCTGCCCGGGAAGCGTATTCACCAAAACCATAGGCTTGTTCATGACAATCGCTTCCGTACAGGTAAGCGCCCCCGGTTTTGTCACCAGCAGTTCGCACCGCCCCATGATACGGGCCACTTTATTCGTATAGCTGTGCAGTTCCACAGGATGGCGGAGTCTTTCTGCCAAAGCCGCCACTTCTTCATAAAGGCTTATATTCTGTCCTGTGATGACAATGAACCTTGCTATTTCATCCACTTCATCCATACGTTTCAAGTCATCAGCAATCCTGCCGAGGCCAAGACCGCCTCCCATAACAAGTACTGTTCCCTTTTCCGGAACCGGACGGCGGGCGCTCTCCTCATAAAAAGACTTCCTCACGGGAATCCCCGTCGTATGGATGATATCGGAAGAAATACCATACCTCGAAAGCAACCATGCCAGTTCAGGCGTCGCCACACAGTATCCGTCCAGATGACGGTCTATCCAAAGCTGATGAATGTCAAAATCAGTAATCACCCCTAAAAGCGGCGTGGTGATATCGCCCTTTTTCTTCAACAAATCAGCGGCTCCGGCAGGAAAGGGATGGGTAAAAATCAAAGCGTCCGGATTCAATACCCGGATAAGCCGTTTCATTCTCCTGCGGAAACTTAAAGATAAAAGCGCCTGCGACGTTTTTCCGAAGCTGCTCTTTTGTGAATTGCTGTACAGGCTGTCATATATATCAGGAATAAGTCTGATCATCTGCAGATATGTCCGCTTGATGATCTGATCCACAGACAGCACATCACGGGATACGAAATCAAGCACGCGAACAGAATCCTCAGGATGCATCTCCTTGATGGATTCCGCGATGGCTCTCGCCGCCTGGCTGTGTCCTGTGCCGATACTGGCTGTTAATATAAAAAACCTGCGGGATTTTTTCTCAGGCATCAAAATTCCCTTCTTCCGATTTTATCTTTGCTCATTATAGCATACCGGGCAGCTCAGACGGTAAAGGGGAAATGAAATCAGGAATCGAGGCATCAGAAAAGCCCCTAATAGCGGAGGCTCCATTATTCTTATCCTTTTAATCCACGGCTCTGGCGGTCCATGTCTTCTACAACGATATCAAAGATATCTCCCACAGTGGCGCAATATTGAAGAAGAAACCAGGGCTCATTCGTATGAAAATGAATTTTCACCAAATTCCCCACCTGCACGACAATGAGACAGTCGCCTTTCAGATTCTTATTGATATGCTTTGAAATTTCCTCCTTCTTTAAATTTTCGCCTTCAATCAGTAATTGCGTATCATATTTGAATTCAATCATCATGATCCCCCATCCTGATTTCCCTGTCAGAAACCTTAAACAGTATATTATATTTGAGAATGAATTTCAAATTTTATATTTCATTTCCACAAGATAAAAACCCGCGAAACTTCCGCGATTTTTCTGTCATTCTCTGCCGTTCCAGCAATATGTACACATCTTTGACGGGTCTATCCCTGCGGCATCAAGCATATCGTCCAGGCGGTTATATCCCAGCGAAGTAAACCCCATCCGCTTACAGATTTTTTCCACCATCTTGTGATAGCGGTCGGAGTCGGGATCCGCATAATCATCGAGAACGGTCCGGTCCACGTTTTCTCCTTCCTCTTCTGCAATAACACGGCGGGCAATCAGTTCCATTTCCGAATTGGAACGGGAAAAATTCAGATACTTGCAGCCAAACAAGATGGGCGGACACGCTGCACGGGCATGAACCTCTTTTGCGCCGCTTTCAAAAAGAAACTCCGCCGTTTCCCGAAGCTGCGTCCCTCTGACAATGGAATCATCCACCAGAACCATTCGTTTCCCTCTAATCAGTTCATGAATGGGGATCAATTTCATTTTTGCAATCAAATTACGCTTCGACTGGATTGTCGGCATAAAAGAACGCGGCCAGGTAGGCGTATACTTTACAAGCGGCCGCGAAAAGGGCACGCCCGACCGGTTGGCATATCCCATGGCATGGGCAATCCCTGAATCGGGGACGCCGGCAACGATATCCACATCTTCTTTTGTAAATCCGTCACGTTCCGCCATCGCCATCCCGCAGTGGTAACGCATTTCCTCCACGGACACGCCTTCATAACGGGCAGATGGATAGCCGTAGTAAATCCATAGAAACGTGCATATACGCATATCCTTTCCGGGAGCGACAAGCGTCTTTACTCCCTCCGGTGTAAGTACGGCAATTTCTCCGGGACCGAGTTCACGGTCATCTTCATATTCCAGATTCAAGTATGAACAGGATTCAAAAACAGCACAATAGCCGTCCTCTTTTCTGCCGATCACTACGGGCGTCCTCCCCAACTTATCACGGGCACAGTATAAACCGTCCGGCGTAAGCAGAAGAAGCGTCAGTGCGCCGTCTATTCTCTCCTGGGCATAACGGATCCCCTCTATCAGATTATCTTTTTGGTTAATCAGCGTCGCCACAAGTTCCGTCGCGTTAATATCGCCGCCGCTCATTTCCAGAAAGTGGGTACTCCCTTTTTGAATTATTTCTTCCGTTAATTCATCCATATTATTAATTTTCGACACTGTTGCCAACGCGTATGTGCCATGATGAGAGCGGACAATCAGCGGCTGCGCTTCATAATCGGAAATACAGCCTAACCCCAAGTTTCCTCTCATTTGGTGAATATCACTGTCAAACTTCGTCCGGAACGGCGTATTTTCAATATTGTGGATGGATCTGTCAAAACCGTCCTCTCCGTAAAAAACCATACCCGCCCGCCTTGTCCCCAGATGAGAATGGTAATCTGTCCCGAAGAATACATCAAACACACAATCCGATTTCAGCGCCGCTCCAAAAAATCCGCTCATAACATCCTCTTTTTCCATGACTGACAATGAAATTAAAACAGGTACACATCCATTATAAAGGATATTAAAAATATAATGTAGCCGCAGTAATTATACTTTCGTTAAAATATCAGGATTTTTTTCTGAACAAAACAGCCCTCACGGTTCTTGACTTATCTCTATCATCTTTTGGGGTAAAAGAGCCCATAATGCGCTGCCGCACAAATTAAACGGCAGCGTCTTTTACATTCTGCTTCCTGACTCCCACAGCCGTTTCCCGCCTTCCATTATTCGTGCTCTCACATAAGCATCGCACCGACAGTCCCTAAAATTATAAATACCAGGAGCGCAATCACCCACGGAAATACCAGAAGCAGTTCCGTTATATCCTTGAGTATATAGAAAAGATTCATCGGTTCTATGTCATCTGCCTGTACGCTTGTCAATTTCCCCTCCGGACCGATGAGCTTCACCAGCGGATAATTATACAAACGAATACGTCCAACGGACATCCAGAGGATAAGTGAGCAGGGAACTGACAGACAGAGCCATACCACCATGGCAGACCAGCAGATCGGCCCCGTCATCCCGCTGCCGTAATAAATCAAAAGCGCGAAAACGGCAGGCAAAAAGTTAAGCAAAAGCAGGAATACCCCAATCTGTATCCACCGCTCCCATGAATAAAAGCTGATTTTTACGGGAGCCATCTTCCCTTTAACCTTTTCAAAGAAGACGGGAGCCTCAAAATCTTTTTCAGGAAACGCCTCTTCTTTTACGATGAGACGGATCCCTTTTCTTTCTGCCCGGCAGTTCTTCCCCTGCCGGATAATCTTTCTGATCCTGGCAGACCTGCCGTCACTGAATCCCGCAAAGAAAATGATGCCGAAAACAAGCCCCACCATCCCCGCAACATACACCTCGTAATCAAAAAGGAACAGCATCACGATGAATACGAAAACTGTCATAAGGAGCGGTTCAACGATCCAGGGCCAGCTTTTCTTTTTTTCTCCTACAGAGACAGCAATTCTCCCTGTCTGACCGTTAACCGCCGCAAGCTTTCCTTTTCCGGCGATGATATAGAGCGGAAGAAAGGCGGGAATGCTTAATAGGTTTTCTCCTTTGGCATGAAGCTTGACTCCTGATGTTTCCATCACTTTTTCAACAATGGGAAGATAGTCCGCTTCCACTTCTTCCAAAACCCGTTGCTCTGCCGCTCCGCCCGATATATCAGGCAGCTTCACACGCTGCCCTGCGATATAGCCGAATTCAAAAGGAACTGTGCCTTTCCAGTCAAACGGCTCCGCATGGTCAAGAACCATATTATCCAGCTGATTGGACGTATTTACCGCCATACCATTGATAAAACTTCCGCAGATATATTTTTTATCGGAAAATGCCTGATCCCGGAATACGGTACAGCGGACAGGACCTTTTACGATTTGATAAGGAAGATAATAACCTTTAAGACTTTTTATGTTTTTCTCTACCCATCCCGCTTCCTTTGTCCTCTTATTTTTTACTGCCCATGCCGTAAGCCGCTCTGACGCTTCCTTTTCTGTCAGGACAAAGGGGATAAACACTTCCGGCAAATTATCGCGAAACGTAAAAGCACGCCTTACAAGATTTCCCCCGCAAAACTCACAGCGCCCGACAGCTTCTCCTTCGGGAATCAGTATCTCGGCTCCGCAGTTTTTACAGATATAAACCGATGGATGAATATCCCCGCTGTTTACTCCGGAATGGCGCCTTTTAAGTGCCCGCCATTTTTTTAAACGTTCCACCGGTTCATTGGCATCTACTTTCTGCCCGCAGTACCGGCACTGATAAATTTGATGGATAATGTCAAACTCTGCCGGTGCTCCGCAGGCAGAACAACGTATTTCCAACGGATTTTTTGATTCCTCTGTCATAAAGATTCCTCCTTACCGCTGCTGCGTCTCTTGCGCCGTTCCTATGAACGGATATCCGTTTCTTTCGCAAAGATTCTTGAAATAGGGAATAAATACGGACAGATCCGCCGGCACTCCTGAGGCCCCCCCTTTCTCCATGACCGCTGACCTGCTGATCCCCTTCATGAACAATTCTTAAATCCCAGCTGCTTCTAAGAGCAGTATTTCTTTTATACACACCATTGTCAAGATAAATTTTCTCCGTATTTTCTATATCTGTAAGAGCCGCAAATACATCTTCCTTTGTACCAGATGCCACCTGCCTCCGCTCTTCCCCATTATCCCGACAGAACGCTGCCTTTAATGGACACTCTATCCGGCAGGTACGGCGGAAAAAAATAGGTCCCCCACGAATAGGAACTGTCCGGCACATAGGAATGCCCGAACCGGAACCGGAGATAAAAAGAAACCGTCCGCCCCTGTGTCATCTCTTTTCTTTCCTTGGTATCACTATAATCAGCCAGTCCGCCGCATTCCGGCAAAATTGAATCGTTTCCCATACAACCTCCCCACAGCAGCAAACTCACCCCTGTCGTTCCTGCTGCAGTCCATACCTTTTGTGCATAACCATATCCTCCCTATAGAATTTGTTCCACCGCTCCGTGATTTCCATCCTTATACATAAGAGAGCTTACTCATTTATCAATTTCACCTGTTATCCTCCATTCAAAATCTGATTTTTGATTTCTGTTTTTCCTATCGCCGCGTTCTTTTGATAACAGACGACAGAAGTCGTCAACAAACGGGCAGATTGCGTTTTATGATTTACGACTTCCGGATTCCGATTTCTGTTTCTAATATTAGTATACAAAATTTGGACAAAAAAATAACCTGTCACAAATGACAGGTTTTATCCGCTCCCATAAACCGGATTTTCCACATCCAATTCATGAAAGCGGTTATTATTCAAATTCAGGTATTATTTTGCTTCTGCCGCCTCTTTCATAGCAATGCGGGCCGCAGAAATTGTTCTGTCCAAATCATCTTCGCTGTGCGCATAGGACATAAAAAGTGTTTCAAAGGGAGAGGGTGCCAGGTAAATCCCCTGTTCCAGCATGGACAGGAACCACGCCTTGAACTTCTTTCCATCACATGCGCAGGAGTCTTCATAGTTAAGAACAGGTTTATCGTTAAAGAAGAGACAAAACATGGATCCCGACTGATGGACCTGTACCGCCACACCGGCTTCTGCTGCCGCATCCAGCCAGCCGTCGAGCAGTCTCTTTGTCTTTTCTTCCAATATTTTATAGAAATCGGGAATAGTCCTGATCATTTGAAGCGTTTCCAGTCCGGCAGTTACCGCCAGGGGATTTCCTGACAAAGTTCCTGCCTGATAAACGGAACCGTCAGGCGCAATGCAGTTCATGATATCCCTTTTCCCTCCATAAGCCGCCGCAGGTAAACCGCCGCCGATAATTTTCCCAAGGCATGTCATATCGGGAATAATACCGTACTTTCCCTGTGCGCCATGGAGTTCTGTACGGAAACCGCACATGACTTCATCAAAAATCAGGACAGTGCCATGCTTTTCTGTTTCACGGCGAAGTGTCTCCAAAAAACCGTCAACAGGAAGGACACACCCCATATTTCCTGCCACCGGTTCTACAATGACTGCAGCAATCTCGTCACCTTCGTCATCCATCTTTTTTACAAAAGCATCAATATCGTTATAAGGAACAACGACCGTGTCTTTTGCCGTGCCTTTTGTGACACCCGCGCTGTCAGGACTGCCGAAAGTCGCCGCACCCGATCCGGCTTTCACAAGGAGGCTATCGCCATGCCCATGATAGCAGCCGGCAAATTTCAATATTTTATCTCTCCCTGTATAACCGCGGGCAGCACGAAGAGCGCTCATCGTCGCTTCCGTTCCGGAAGAAACAAGTCTTATTTTTTCAATGGATGGGTAGAAAGCAGTAACCAGTTTGGCCAGTTCCGTTTCTATCACTGTCGGCGCGCCGTAGCTTGTACTGTTTTCCGCCGCTTCTTGAATCGCGGAAATCACTTGGGGATGGGCATGTCCCAAAATCATAGGTCCCCAGGAGCCGACATAGTCTATATAGGTATTTCCATCAATATCGGTAATATGCGATCCCTTTGCCGATGCAATAAACGGCGGCGGACAGTCCATATGCGGATAGGAACGGACCGGGCTGTTCACTCCGCCGGGCATGTAATTCCGCGCCTCTTCAAAAGCCGCTCCAGACCGGGACAGGTTCATCATCTTCCCGCCTCCTCTTTCAGCCACCTTGCCGCGTCAAGAGCATGATAGGAAATAATCATATCTGCCCCTGCCCGCTTCATTGACAAAAGGGTTTCCATGACGATCCGCTTTTCATCAATCCATCCGTTAGCAGCAGCCGCTTTCACCATGGCATATTCACCGCTCACATTATACACTGCCACAGGACGGTTGATCCGCTGACGGACCTGATGAACAATATCCAGGTAAGCAAGGGCAGGCTTCACCATGATGATATCGGCGCCTTCTTCCATGTCCAAATCCACTTCCTTCATCGCCTCACGGCTGTTCGCAGGATCCATCTGGTATCCGCGGCGGTCGCCGAACCGGGGAGCCGAATCAGCCGCATCACGGAAAGGACCGTAATACCCTGATGCATACTTTACCGCATAGGACATGACGGATATATGAGAAAACCGATTTGTATCCAGCGCGTTTCGGATGACAGAAATACGCCCGTCCATCATATCGGAAGGAGCAATGATATCCGCACCGGCTTCCGCCTGGGAAACGGCAACTTTCGCCAGCAATTCCAACGTGGAATCATTATCCACTTCATGACCGCAGAGCTGCCCGCAGTGTCCGGAATTAGTATACTGGCAGAGACACACATCACCTACAATAATAAGATCGGGAAATTCTTTTTTGATTGCCACCATTGCCCGCTGCACAGGGCTTTCCATATCCCAGGCAGAAGAACCGATGTCATCTTTATAAGAAGGCAGCCCAAATATTTCCACCGCAGGAACCCCGAGACTGACGATTTCCTCCGCCTGTTTGACCGCCTGATCCACAGATAGATGATAGCAGCCGGGCATACTCGGTATTTCTTCTTTCACATTTGCTCCGGGAACAACAAAAATCGGATAAATAAAGTCATTGATTTCCAGAGACGTTTCCCGTACCATGCCGCGGACAGCAGCAGTACGCCTTAAACGGCGCGGACGCAGTGTATTCAATTTCATTCTTTCGCAACTCCTTTCACAATCGCTTCTGTCAGTCCGTCAATTGTAAATGTATCGGAAATAATCTGCGGTTCCAAGCCGTATTTTCGGCAGGCATCCGCAGTAATCGGCCCGATACATGCCAGGGACACTCCGTCAAGCAGTCCCGTTTTCCCGTCCAGCTGGTCTACCAGATTGAATACGGTAGATGAACTGGTAAATGTAATGATATCCACTTCATGATCTACAAGAAGTTCCTTTAATTTTTCTTTATTTTCCTCATCACAAACGGTTTCATAAGCTTCCGCCACATCCACATGACATCCGTAACCTGTCAGCATTTCAGGCAGTACGCTTCTTGCCACTTTCGCGCGGGGCAGCAGGATTTTGTCTCCCCGACGGACAAGCGGCTTCATTGCTTCTGCCAAATCTTCCGCCTTGTATGCCGGCGGCACGCAGTCTGCCTTGAGGCCGTAGAGGAGCAGCTGCTTATCTGTAGCCGGTCCTATGACAGCAATCTTTACATGACCAAGCGCCCGTGTATCAAATCCTTTTTCATAGATCCTCTTAAAGAAAGCATCTACTCCATTTTGACTGGTAAATACAATCCAGTTATATTCGGCAAGTTTTTCAATTCCCTGATCAATACTTGCCCAGCCATCATTGGGGGATTCAATTTTGATGGATGGAATCTCCGTACAGAATGCCCCCAAGTCTTCCAGCACTTCCGTCAGCCGGGAAGCCTGCGTGCGGGAACGGGTAATGACCACATGCTTTCCGAAAAGCGGTTTATTGTCATACCAGTGCAATTGCTCGCGAAGGTTGACTACATTCCCGACAATAAACACGGATGGCGGCTTGATGCCATATTTCTTTACTGCTTCCGCCGCCTCTCCAAGTGTAGTGGTATATGTTTCCTGATAGGGACGGGTACCCCAGCGGACAAACGCCGCCGGTGTGTCCGCGCTTTTTCCGTAACGGATCAGTTCTTCGGCAATATGCTGCGTACGGCCTACGCCCATAAGAAACACAAGCGTATCCACAGCGCCCGCCAGTTTTTCCCAATGAATGTCAGAATGGTCTTTTGTCGGATCCTCATGTCCCGTGATAACGGCAAAGGATGCCGCCACCTTCCTGTGGGTCACGGGAATACCCGCATAAGCAGGAGCCGCAATCGCCGACGTCACTCCAGGCACTTCCTCAAAGTCCACGCCTGCCGCACGGAGCACTTCGATCTCTTCTCCCCCGCGTCCAAAAACAAAGGGATCTCCCCCTTTTAAGCGGGCAACAATTTTCCCTTCTTTCCCTTTTTCAGCAAGAAGGCGGCTGATATCCTGCTGTGTCATTGTATGGCTGCCGCAGCTTTTTCCTACATAGATGTATTCCGCATTTTTATTGGCAAAACGAAGAATCCGTTTATCTGCCAGATAATCCCCGACAATAACATCCGCTTTTTCAAGACAGCGTTTCCCTTTCAGCGTAAAAAGTTCGGGATCGCCCGGACCTGCTCCGATTAAGTATACCTTTCCCTTCTTCATCCGTTTCTCCTCATCCATCATTTTCTCAATTCCTCTAAAATGCGGCCGCCGCCATCGGCAATCAATGCTTCCGCCAAGCTTTCTCCCAGCTGCTTTGCATCCTGCGTCTGCCCATTAAGGCTCCTTTTGTACATCTCTTTCCCGTCAGGTGATCCAATGAAAGCCACCGCCTCTATATGCCCAAGAAACGGAACCGCATAGATGCCTGCAGGCACTTTACAGTCACCGCCGACTTTTCCCAGAAATGCTCGTTCCGCCATTATGCAGGATGCCACTTTTTCATCATGGATAAATTGAATAATCTCCATTGTTTCATCATCGCCGGTTCTCGTTTCAATAGCCATAACTCCCTGCCCCGCCGCAGGTATGCTGTCACAGGTAGAAATATAAGATCGGATCCGTTCTCGCAGTCCAAGCCTTTTCAAGCCTGCCGCTGCAAGAATCACCGCATCATAGTTCCCTTCATCCAAATGCCGGAGTCTTGTCTGCACATTCCCTCGAAGCGTCTTTATCTGCAGATCCGGCCGTAAATGGAGCAGCTGCGCCTGTCGGCGGAGACTGGATGTCCCCACAACCGCCCCTTCCGGCAACTCCTGCAGACTGCCATATTCCAAAGATACAAAAGCGTCCCGCGGGTCTTCTCTTGCCGTCACTGCCGCCAGTTTCAATCCATCGGGAATTACAGCAGTCATGTCCTTCAAAGAATGAACGGCTATATCTGCTTTTTTCTCAAGAAGCAGTTTTTCCAGTTCCTTGATAAAAAGCCCTTTTCCCCCGATTTCAAGAAGAGATCTGTCCAGAATCTGATCGCCTTTCGTCGTCATCGGAAGCAGCTCCACCTGTATTTCAGGATAAGTATCTTCAATCCGTTTCTTCACATATTCTGCCTGCCAAAGTGCCAGCAAACTTTCTCTCGTGGCGATTACAATCTTATCTTTCAACAGCCTTCCCCTTTCCTATATCAAGACTGAACAATGTTTCTACGGCACTCTTGCCTGCACTTTCTTTTTCCGTCCCTGCGTGTTCATGAAGATAAGTCATCGGTTCACGGAGCATTTTTCTCACCAGCATGTGGGTCATATGTTCTATAACCCGCCGCTCTTCCTCTTTTAAATCAGGCAGTTTTCCCATAGCGCGGCGGAGCTCACGTTGACGGATTTGTTCCGCTTTTTCGGAAAGCGACACCATAACGGGCCGCGTACCGAGATAAATAAAGCGGTTCAGAATTGATTTAATTTCCTCTTCAATAATAATGGCTGCCCGCTCCGCTTCCGCTTCCCTGAATTTAATATTATTTTCCACGATTTCCTGCAAGGCATCGATATTGCATAGCGTCACATTCTTTATATTCCCTACTTCCGGCTCAACGTCGCAGGGTACGGCGATATCAATGACCACAAGAGGTTTATTATTTCTTTTCATCATAAGATTCCGCACATCCCAGGCCTTCACGATATACTGGGTTGCTCCCGTAGCTGTGATAAACACATCCACATCTTCTGCCGATGCCACCGCCTCATGAAAAGGCAGCGTCGTTCCATCAAACTTGCGTGCCAGCTCCTCTGCCCGCTTTGGATGGCGGTTTGTCACAACCACTTCCCTGAGCCCTCTCCCCTGCAAATGCTTCACTAAAAGTTCCGCCGCGTCACCCGCGCCGAAGACGAGAGCCTTTTTTCCTTCCAGACTGCCTAAAATTTTTTCCGCCATTTTAACAGCCGCATAACTCACAGAAACAGCACTTGTTGAAATCCGCGTTTCTGTACGGACTCTTTTCCCCGTGGTAATGGCGCGGTGAAAAAGCGTATTTAAAATGGTACGGGTCGCGTGAAGCGCCAAAGCTCCCGTGTAAGCCGTCTTGATCTGGTTAAGGATCTGGCTTTCACCGAGAACCATGGAATCAAGCCCTGAAACAACCCGGAAAAGATGACGGATACATTCTGTACCTGTATAAAAAAAGAAATATTCTTTTTCCGCTTTACTGTTTCCTGAAAGTGTCAAGAAAAAATGATATAATTCCTCTTTATCTCCCTCATCTTTTAAAACAGCATATATCTCTGTGCGGTTACATGTGGAAAGGACAACCGCCTCCTCAATTCCTTCCTGCTCAGACAAATGGAGCAGCCCCTCCCGCGCACTTTCCTCAGAAATAGAAAACTTTTCACGAATATCCACAGAAACAGTTTTATGATTCAGACCTAAGACGGCTAATACCACTGCGTACACGCTCCTCTGCCGCGTCCAGATTTCCCTGAACAACCAATTCCATAACCTGATGTTCAAAAGCAAGACGCCAGAACTTTTCCCTCTGTTCCGCATCCGCCAATCCCTCTTGCAATACCGACCGAAGCGCCCCCATTCTGTCCAGCCATTGTCCATAGGCATCAGGTATTTCAAGGGCAAGCCAGTTTTTCACATACTTTGCCATAGCAGGCGACCGGCCTTCGGTGGATACTGTCACCATAAGCCCCTCTTTTTTAATCCGTGCGGGAATGTGGCAATTCCCCAATGCAGGAAAATCCGCCGCGTTATACAAAATACTCTCCCGCTCGGCTTCCTTCTGTACCGACAGCGCAACTTCCTTATCCCCTGCCGCCGTCACCACCATACAAAAGCCGCCGCACATAGGAGCCTCATAACTTTCCCTGCGCCATGAAATACGCCCTTCCCGGAAAAGAGCCTCCAGACCACTGCAGACTTCGGGTGCAATCACTGTCACCGCCGCCTTTTCCTCCAAAAGCGTACAGACCTTTCTTTGCGCTACATGCCCGCCGCCAATAACAAGACAAGCCCTGCCGTCCATTTTTATATTCACAGGATACATAGTACCTTCTTTGGAGATTATCCCATATTGGAAAAACGTTCTACCGCTTTGCTGAACTTCGCAATGGTTTCTTCCGCATCTCCATGTTCAATTCCATCTAAAACGCAATGATGGAGGTGACCCTCCAAAACGATCTGTCCCACTCTGTGGAGCGCCGATTTGGCCGCATTGATCTGGGACAGCATATCTTCACAGGCGATATCCTCCTCCACCATACGGTCAATCGCCTGCACCTGTCCGATAATTTTTTTCAATCTTCTGTGCAGGTTTTCTACATCCATACATTGTCTCATGATCGTCCCCCTGTCCTGTTCTAAAAATATCTTATAAATATGTTCCATTCACCATACTCTTCACCGGTTCGAAACTTTTCCTGTGGATCGGTGTGATTCCCAATGTTCGGATCGCATCTATATGCTCCGCCGTGCCATATCCCTTGTTTTGCGAAAATCCATAACCCGGGTAAACTTTGTCATACTCATCCATCAGATGATCCCTGTGAACCTTTGCCACGATAGATGCCGCCGCAACAGATGCCGATTTGGCATCCCCGTGGACCAGCGACAGGGACGGAACAGGAAAATGGAGAGGCATGGCGTCTACGATGACCGCCTGCGGCTGTATCTTCAGATTCCGCACCGCGCGGTACATTGCTTCCATCGTTGCCGCATAAATATTCCGCATGTCAATCTCTTCCGGAGAAAGGCTGACAATGGAAATATCCACTGCCGTTTCGTGAATTTTCTTTGCAATTTCTTCCCGCCGCCGGGGCGCCACTTTTTTCGAATCATTAAGTCCCGCAATAAAAAAATGAGGCTTCAAAATAACTGCCGCGACTGTGACAGGTCCCGCCAACGGCCCGCGTCCTACCTCGTCAATTCCGGCAACATACTCCAATCCTTTTTTGTAAAAAGAACTTTCCGGTTCGTACATATCTTCCACACGGAACCGTTCTGCCGATTCCCGATTCAGGCGGCGGATATAGGCATCCACCAGCTGCCGGACACCTTTCCGTTCATCTGCCATAATTTCTTCCAAAACCGTTTTCTCCACGGTTTCCTGTTTCAATATGTCCCTGATTTCAGAAATTGTCATACTTCCTCCGCCGGAACAGCGTCAAGTGTAATGCGTCCCAGTTTCCCGCTCCGAAAATCATTAAGTATCATTGTCTGTGCACGGGCATAATCAATCGCGCCTCCGGGAAGAATACAGCCCCGTCTTTTTCCCGCCTGGGCCAGAAGGATTTGGGGATCCGCTGCCGCATCTTCAATTCCGTACTTTTCACGAAGCGCATCAAGTGCCGTTCGTGCAAGCACCCTCATCAGTTCAGGAACTACCGTATCCGAATCAAAGACATCTCCGGCAATCGCTCCGGTCGCCGCCAAACGAAGAGCCGCCACCTGATCTTCAAACTTCGGCCATAAAACACCGGGGGTATCCAAAAGATCCAACCCCTGCGAAAGACGGACCCACTGCTTGCCCCGTGTGTGTCCGGGCGTATTGGCTGTCCGGGCCGCCGCTGTTCCTGAAATAAAATTGATAAGAGTTGACTTGCCTACATTGGGAATTCCAAGAATCATGATCCGTACCGATCTCGTTTTCAAGCCGCGGAGTTTCCACTTTTCCAGCACCGGACCGGCCGCCTCTTTGATGAGACGGAGAAATTTCTTTTTATCTTTTCCGTTGCCGCAGCTCATAGATACCGCAGCAACCCCTTTCCTTTTATAGTATGATTCCCAAGCTTTCGTCATTCCCGGATCCGCAAGATCCGCCTTATTCAGTATGACGATGCGCGGCTTCCCCGACAGAAGCTCTTCCACCATAGGGTTCGCGCTGGACAGAGGAATACGGGCATCCAAAAGTTCCGCCGCCACATCTACCGCTTTCAAGTGTTCGATAATCAGCCGTTTTGTCTTTGCCATATGGCCGGGAAACCATTGTATCAGCATAATAATCCTTTCTATCCCCTAACGGGTTTACCTATGCTCCCTTATTTTACCACATAAGTTCTTTTCATGGGTCGTTCCCGTTTTTCGACTATGTCAAGACCTTGCAGGTAACATCTCTTTTCTCTTCCAGTCAATGACCAACTCCGCTGCCCAAACAGTTTTGCAAAGAATGGTCATTGCATAAAACACCCATAAACCTTTATATGGACATTTCAACAAAAAACGCCCGCATCAACGGGCGAGCATTGTATTTTCTCAAAAGATATAACGGATAAGGATGTATACCAATGCGCCGACTGCCGCTGTGCTGGGAATCGTCATGACCCAGGCACCCACCATGGAATACGCCACATTCCAGTGTACTGCACGGAACCGCTTTGCCCAGCCCACCCCCATAATGGAGCCTGTGACCACATGTGTCGTAGATACGGGGAAATGCAGAAAGGTCGCCGTGAAAATAGTTAACGCCGAATTGATATCTGCTGCCAGTCCGTTCACCGGTTCCAAACGGAATATTTTATTCCCGACAGTACGGATAATGCGCCAGCCGCCCACGCTCGTTCCTGCACACATGGCAAATGCACAGGCAATCTTTACAAGGAAAGGAACTTCCAGTTCTCCAATGTATCCGCCGGACAAAAGCGCCAGCGTGATGATTCCCATGCACTTCTGCGCATCATTTGAACCGTGGGAAAATGCCATTACCGCGGCGGATAAGCTCTGTATATGGAGAGAAATATAATTCACTTTCGATCTCCCCACATTCCGGAACAGGATAAACAGAAGCGTCATGATGACATATCCGCTGAACATGGCAATAACAGGTGAACCGATGAGTCCCGCCACGATCATAAAAACCCCGTTTCCATTGATTGCCCCCGTACCGTAAGAAATCGTAACCGCTCCGAGGACACCGCCGATCAGCGCATGAGAGGAGCTGGAAGGCATGCCGATCTTCCAAGTAAAAAGATTCCATACGATAGCGGCAAAAAGCGCCGCTATAAGCACCGTGGAGTCCACCATCTGCGGAGATGTGACAATCTCCCCTCCGATTGTTTTCGCCACACCGGTCGACACCATCGCTCCAACAAAATTTAAAAACGCCGACATGATAATCGCTATGCGGGGACTTAAGGAGCGCGTTGCGATACAGGTAGCAATCGCATTTGCTGTATCATGGAAGCCGTTGATAAAATCAAAGGCAAGCGCCAGAACAATTACCAGGCCTATCGCATAAATATCAGGCATATTTCATAACCACTTCTTTAATCAAATTACCTACGCGTTCCGCCTGATCTGCCGTTTCCTCCATCGTTTCCATGATTTCCTTCCAGCGGATAATCTCTACCGCATCATGGGTACCGTCAAACAAATCAGAAATAATCGCACGATAAATCGTGTCTGCTTCACTTTCGAGACGATTGATCTTACGGGCCCGTTCTGTAATCTCCGTTTCATTTTTATCTATATCTTTCAGAAGGCGGAACAGGATAATCAATTCTCCGGACATTTCTATCAGAATATCCGCCATGCGAAGCATCCGGTTCCAGCCGAGGCCGGCATGATAAATGCGCAAAGTAAAGATGACATCTTTAATATCGTCTACACAGTCGTCCAGGTTGCTGGTAAGGAGATAAAAATCCTCTCTGTCAATAGGCGTAATAAAGACATGCTTCATTTTTGCCGCTACTTCATGGGTCACTCCGTCAGCAAGATGCTCAATTTTCTCCGCTTCCTTGGCACAGCGTTCCAGCTTCTTCGGATCTTGAAGGACTTCCTTGACCATAAGCGTTCCTTTGTGAAAATATTCTCCATTTGTTACAAGAAAATCAAAAAACTCTTCATGCTTATTGACCAGGCTGAACATACTCCCGCCCCCTTAAAAGGTACACGACTTCCTATTATTTTATTTTCTTTATCATAAAGCAGCTGTGTAAATTCTTTGTAAAAATTTATTTACAAAATGATTCTACTTTCATGCCAAATTGGAAACAGAAAATATTCCTTTCTCATTTTCCCTGTTCCGCAAAACTTTTATCATGTATAATAATTACGGATATCAGGAGTATCCTTTATAGTAAGGTAAGTTGTTCAGGAGGAAAAAATCATGAATGAAGAAAAAGCTTTGGAAGAAATGTCGCGCCTTGCAGGTACACAGACCGAAAAAAATCTGCGCGCCGCTTTCGCGGGAGAAGCACAGGCCCATGTGAAATACAATCTCTTCGCTGGCGAAGCACGAAAAGATCCGTCCATGTCCCGGCAGATTGCCGATCTCTTTGAAGAAACCGCGAACCAGGAAAGAGCTCATGCGAAAATCTGGTTCTGGCTCGTGGGGGATCTGAAAAAGGATACCGCCGAACATTTGAAAATGGCAGCCAAAGGGGAAAATGATGAATGGACTTCAATGTATCCGGAGTTTGCTGAAACTGCAAAAAAAGAGGGCTTTCCGCAGATTGCTTTCCTCATGACCAAAATCGGCGAAATTGAAAAGCAGCATGAAAGAAGATATAAAATTCTTCTTGCCAATGTGGAAAACGGCAAATTATTCAAGAGAGATGAAAAGAAACTCTGGATGTGCGCGAACTGCGGCTTCACTTGCGAATCCGTAGAGGCGCCGGAAGAATGTCCCGTATGCAACCATCCCCGTTCTTTCTTCGCTATTAAGGCGGAAAATTACTAATCTATGATAAAACGCTGATGGGCTGCTCATTTATTTATCAGCATAATAATCAGCGACAACAAGAAAAGAAAAAGGACTGAGAAAATATTTTATGTTTCCCTCAGTCCTTTTTCTTGTTTATTTTTTATTCTGCCAATTCCTGCTTTCGAAGCCACCGGATCGCGTCTCCCAATATGTAAAGAGAGCCGCAGACGAGGACGATATCGTTTTCATCCGCCTCTTTCACCGCCTTTTCCAAAGCATCTGCCACGCTCCCCGCTATCTTGTGCTCCACCCTGATTTTCTGCCGGTCAATCATTTCACAGATTTCTTCAGGCGTCCTTGTCCTCGGTGTCGGCGCGGCGCAGGCATAAACCTTGTCCCCTTTTCTTACGAGCATCTGAATAATAGTTTCCGTCGTTTTATCCTGAAGAGAAGAAAAAACGAAAATACGCCGTTTATCGGGATACTGTTCCTGCAATGCTTCCTGAAGCGCTTCCGCTCCGGCCTCATTGTGCGCGCCGTCTAAGACAACTGTTTTCCCCCCTGCGTGATGGATTTCAAAACGGCCCTGCCATCTGGCCCGCGCCAATCCTTCACGGAGATCATTTTCATTAATCCGCCCGTCTTCTTTCATGAGAATGGTAAGTGCCATCGCTGCCACCGCCGCATTGACTGCCTGATGGGCACCGATAAAGGGAACAAAGAGCATGCTCTTTTCCAGTTCTTTCGGCATGCCTTTCCGTTTCACCACTACGACCTGGCCCTGCTCCCATTTGTTTCTTGTGTCGATTTCAAAATCACGGCCGTAAAAATAAATGCGTGCTTTTTTATTGTGGGCATCTTTTTTCAATTCCTTCAAAGCCACATGCTGCGCCGCAGTGACTACCGGAATACCCTTTTTGATAATTCCCGCTTTTTCCCTCGCTATTTCCTGAAGGGTATTTCCCAGATACTGCATGTGATCCATAGCCACATTCGTAATGACGGAAACAACAGGCATCACTACATTGGTCGCGTCAAAACGTCCGCCCATGCCGACTTCCATAACGGCGTAATCCGCTTTGTTTTCACGGAAATACCAAAACGCGATGGCTGTCAGCAGTTCAAATTCCGTCAATGCTTCTTCCCCCGCGGCTATCAGCTCGTCATGAGCTTTAAAAACCACTGTGGCCGCTTTGGCAAAATCTTCCCGGGAGATATCTTTCCCCCCCAAGTAAATCCGTTCCGTGTAGTCTATAAGATGCGGTGACGTAAACCGCCCTACCCTAAGATTTGTATTTTCCAAAACACTCGTTATCATAGCGGCGACGCTCCCTTTTCCATTCGTCCCCGTGATATGGATCATCTTACAGGCTTTTTCAGGATTTCCCAGTACAGCAAGAATTTTTTGCATTCGTTCCAGCCCCGGCTTGATTCCGAAAACGGATGCTTCTTCCAGACGGGAAATACTTTCCTGATAATTCATACTGACTCCTTTATGCAACAACAATTAAAGATCGGCAAGGAAATGAAGACGTTCATCAAATGATTTCATCTTCTCTTCAAACTCCGCAAGTTTTTCTTTTTCTTTCGCCACAACATCTTCCGGCGCTTTCGCAAGAAAACCCTTATTATTCAACTTACCGGATGTACGGGCGATTTCTTTTTCCAGAGCGGTTTTTGCCTTTTCGATCCGTTCTCTTTCCTTAGCCGTATCAATCAGGCCCTTCAATTCAAGATATACTTCCATGCCCGTGACAACAGCAGCAAGGGCATTTTCAGGCTTTGTTCCATCAGCGGCAAGCAGGACGATTTTTTCTACATGCCCCAGTTTTTCAAAATATTCTTCGTGGGTTTCGATACATTTTTTCAAATCATCACGATGAACCGCGATCCGGATATGGCACATTCTGTTCGGCGCCACATTCGCTTCCGCACGCATATTGCGGACAGCCTTAATCGCGTCCATGATACGCTCCATCTGCTCCTGTTCTTCCGGGAAACGAAGTCTTTCATCAGCTGCCGGCCAGGGAGCTCTCGCCAGAGTTTCACCGGAGTGGGGCAGATGCTGCCAGAGGTGTTCCGTAATAAACGGCATAAAAGGATGCAGGAGCGCCATGATTCTCGTCAGTACATACACAAGGACATACTGGGTAACCTGCCGGTCGGCATTGTGCGCTCCATAAAGACGGCCCTTCGCCGTTTCAATATACCAGTCGCAGAAAGAGTTCCATGTAAAATCATAAATAGAATCCGCGGCAGCGCCTAACTCATATTTATCGAGGTTCTCGCTGACATGCTCTTCCGTCTGCGCAAGACCTTCCAAAATCCATTTATCCGCAAGTGTATACCGGCTTTCTTCCGGAATGAAACGGGGATCATAGTCATCCAGATTCATAAGGGTAAACTTGCTGGCGTTCCATAATTTATTGGCAAAATTACGGTTTCCCTCCACACGTTCATAGTAAAAACGCATATCATTACCCGGCGTATTGCCTGTGACAAGCGTAAACCGAAGCGCATCAGCGCCATATTTCTCAATCACTTCCAGGGGATCGATGCCGTTGCCCAGGGATTTGGACATTTTCCGTCCCTGGGAATCACGGACAAGGCCATGGATAAATACATACCTGAAAGGAATCTCCTTCATGAATTCCATAGACATGAACATCATACGGGCAACCCAGAAAAAAATGATGTCATAACCGGTAACCATCGTAGATGTAGGATACCATTGGTTCAGGACCGGCGTCCTGTCAGGCCAGCCCATGGTGGAAAACGGCCAGAGCGCAGAGGAAAACCATGTATCAAGAACGTCAGGATCCTGGCGGATATGTTTGCTTCCGCATTTCGGGCAGGCCTCCAAATCGGTACGGGACGCAATGACTTCACCACAATCGTCGCAGTACCACACAGGAATACGATGTCCCCACCAGAGCTGGCGGGAAATACACCAGTCATGAATATTTTCCAGCCACTGGATATAGGTAGAAGAAAAACGTTCAGGAACAAATTTTGTTTTCCCCGACTGCACTGCTTCCATAGCGGGACCAGCAAGCGGTTTCATTTTGACAAACCACTGTTTCGTGGTAAGCGGTTCAACAACCGTATGGCAGCGCGAGCAGTGACCGACGGCATGTTCTTTTTCTTCGCTTTTTACAAAAAGCCCCATATCCGTAAGATCTTTGATGATCTCTTTCCTGCACTCGTAGCGGTCCATGCCATTATATCTGCCCGCCTTTTCGTTCATCGTGCCGTCTTTATTCATGATGACGATGGTTTCCAGATGGTGGCGTTCACCCATGGCAAAGTCATTTGGATCATGGGCAGGTGTAATCTTTACACAGCCTGTACCATATTCCATATCTACATATTCATCAGCGATGATAGGAATCTCTCTGTCAGTAGTCGGCAGCTTCACCTTCTTCCCGACCAGATGCGCATATCTTTCATCTTTCGGATTAACAGCGACGGCCGTATCACCGGGAATCGTTTCAGGACGGGTCGTCGCGATGCGCACAGCACCTTCCTCATCGGCAAGAGGATAATCGAAATACCACAGATGGCCCATATCATTTTCATGCTCTACTTCGATATCGGAAAGCGCCGTCTGGCAGCGGGGACACCAGTTGGTAATGCGGAACCCCTGATAAATCAGACCTTTTTCATAAAGGGATACAAATACTTCACGGACAGCACGGGCGCAAACATCATCCATCGTAAAACGTTCACGGCTCCAATCACAGGAAGACCCCAGGCGTCGGATCTGCTTCCCGATGGTATTCCCGTATTTTTCCTTCCATTCCCATACGCGTTCCAAAAATTTTTCACGTCCCAGATCGTACTTTGTGAGGCCTTCTTCGGCGATCTGTTTTTCCACCTTGACCTGCGTGGCGATACCGGCATGGTCCTTTCCCGGAAGCCAGAGGACATTATACCCCTGCATCCTTTTATAGCGGATCAGGATATCCTGCAATGTATTGTCCAGCGCATGCCCCATATGAAGCTGCCCCGTTACATTGGGAGGCGGCAGCACAATGCTGTACGGCTCTTTCCCCTCCTCCGGTTCATCATGAAATACACCGTGTTCCTCCCAAAAGTTATACCATTTCTCTTCAATCGCACCGGGTTCATACTTCCCTAAATCTTTCATCTCATCCATGTCATCCACTCCCTGTAAATAAAAAAACTCTTTCATCCCATAGGACGAAAGAGACTTCCGCGGTACCACCTAAATAGCCGTCAGGCCACTCATCAGCGCGTAACGTGCGCGGCGGACAGGCCTCCCTGTCGGCTCCGGGGTGACTTGCTGTTTTCTTTCTGCCGCTCTTCCAGCCAAGGAGCGGTTCTCTTTGAGAAAACCCGACAGCTTCTTCCCATCCATGCCATTTTTAATATATTCGTTATTATATAAGCGGAAATATATTTTTGCAAGTGACCGGATGTGTAAAACGAATACGGTATGTATAACGCCATCGGATAACTGGCAATAAAGAACGGTTTGTTCTATAATAATGAAAATAAATTACTGTTCTGCAGGAAACAGAATTATGCAGCTTGTATATTTCCGTTTTCCTATTTTTTCTGCAAGGAATCCCCATGCCTGATTCATATAAAAAAACGGTAGGAATTTTTATGCTCCTGCTTCTGGCAGCCATATGTTTTCTTATCGCTAAAATATTCTTTCCTGAATTTTACAGCAATACCATCACCCTGACTTTGGCGGGAGATGTGGATAGTCTGTCCCGCTATATTTCCTCTTTTGGTTACGGGGCTTTTGCAGTGAGTCTTTTTTTACTGATTCTCTGTAACGTTTTCGGTATCCCCACGATTCCTTTTCTCACCATCAACGGCGTTCTTTTCGGTCTTCTGCCGGGAATCATTATTTCCTGGATCGGCGAAGTTATAGGGATTGAAATCAGTTTTCATATCGGCCGCATATTTTTCAGGGATGAAGCAAGGCGGATCATTGAGAAAAAGCATATGTTAAGAAAAGTAGACAAATACAGTTCGGTATACGCCATGGCTGTAGCCCGGGCAATCCCCTACTCGCCAAACATTCTCTTTACCGCAGCGGCAGTCCTCACAAAACTCACCACAAGACAGCATCTGCGGGCAACACTCTTCGGAAAAATTCCTTCCGTAGTCATTGAAGTCGTTCTCGGCCATGATCTGATTCATTTTTCCCAGCACGGTATACGTTTCGTTGTTCTCTTCATTCTTACTCTCGGAGGTTTTTTTGTCCACCGCCGTTATAAACAGTACAAATGTGGAGCAAGGAAACAATTTTTTTGATTTTCCCATGCGAAACATCTTTTCTTCCGTAAGAGCAGGAAGATTTTTTTATGCGGAAACCCCGTCATTTTGTGTAATAAAAACAGGAGGCAGCCATCATGACCAAAGGATATATCCATGTATATACAGGCGATGGAAAGGGCAAGACCACTGCCGCCATCGGACTTGCCATCCGCGCTGTCGGTGCGGGAAAGAAAGTTTGTATCCTTCAATTCATGAAATCCCTCGCTTATTCAGAGCAGAAAATTCTCCAATCGCTTCCGGGCATCACCCTGATTACACTGGGCAAACCTTACTTCATCGCAAAGGAAGGAATGCTCACGGATGAACAGCGAAAAACATGGGGAAACCATATTCGAATTTATCCTGCGGGACATCCTCCGAAAGACTATCGGGAAATGACTCTGAAAGGAATTGAGCAGGCCATAGACGCTGTTTCTAAAAACTACGACATGGTCATCCTGGACGAATATAATATGGCACGCTGGTATGATTTGGCAACAGAGGAAGATACGGGAAAAATTTTAAAAGCCCGCCGCCCTGAAGTAGAACTCATTTTTACCGGACGGAATGCGCCGAAAGAAATTCTTGACGCCGCCGATTTGATTACAGAAATGAAAAAGATACGCCACTATTATGACAAAGGCGTACCTGTACGAACCGGTATTGAAAATTAAATAAGATAAAAAACGGATACTCCGTTCCTGAAGCATATTATATGCCCACAGGAATATTCGGAAGTATCCGTTTATATTTACCACGTTCTCGGTATCTCGGGAAAATGATCAACAATCATCATGTCCGCCAGTATATTTGCCATCAATTTATCATCTTCGTCATACATTTCCGCGGCAATAACAATTGTTGTTCTGCCGTTGTGGGTAATATGGCTTTTTACACGGATTCTGGAACCCGGTCTCGCATTACGGATAAAACTCATCGTAAGGCTGACTGTAACGACTACCGCCCCGACAGATGCCCCTGTAACTCCTGTCACCGAATCGGCAAGTGCCATCATAACACCGCCGTGGAGCACCTCTCTGTGGTTCGTGTGTTTTCTCGGATCTGTCAGTAAACTGACCGTCACTTTCCCGCAGCGGATATCATCAATATCAATATGAAAATAGTCGGACATAAAATGGTTGGGCACGTATATTTCCCGTATCCGCGCGACAATTTCATCCGGCCTTGTAAGCTGCTTCACCGCCGCCAATCTTATCCCCCCTTGCTTCATTCAGGAGAAGGCGGTACTAACTCTCCCTTATGAAGCCGTTCAATGGCTTCCTTAGCCGCATTTTGGGCGGCTTCTTTTTTACTCTTGCCTATACCGGTTCCAAGTGCTTTCCCATTAATGAAAAGTTCCATCCATATTGTCTTATCATGATCCGGTCCCTCATCACGGACGACCTCATACCGTATATCGACATCACCATTTTTTTGGGCAATTTCCTGTAAATCTGATTTATAGTCATGATCATAAATCCCCTGATCAACCAGATCAAGAAACTTCTGCATATGGCCCAGAATAAACTTTGCCGCCACTTCATAGCCGTTGTCTAAATAAACAGCACCGATCACCGACTCAAAAGCATTCCCAAGGATAGAAACGCGGGTTCTGCCGCCCGACATTTCTTCCCCTCTGCCAAGAAGCATATAATCACCTACATGGAAATTAGCCGCACATTCGGCACATGCCGGTTTGCACACTACGCTTGCCTTGGCACGGGTCAGATCTCCTTCCGGCCATTCGGGAAAACGCCGGAAAAGATAATCCCCTACTGCCAGATCCAAAACAGCGTCCCCCAAAAACTCGAGACGTTCATTGTCATGAACTTTCAGATTACGATGTTCATTGGCATAAGAGGTATGGGTCAGTGCCACATTCAGCAACTCCATATTATGGACAGGAATATCACTCTCTTTTGCAAAACGCCGGACTTCATCCAGCCGCTCCTGCTTCCTGCGCTCAATCCGGCTCATTCCTACTCCTCATAACGCCTCATAACGATAACCGCGTTATGTCCACCGAAGCCGAAAGAATTAGACATGGCCACGTTTACTTTTACATCTCTTGCACCATCTGTCACATAATCCAAATCACAGTCCGGATCGATTTCTTTCCGGTTAATAGTCGGATGAACCCTATTCTTTTCAATAGTCAGCACGCATACCACGGCTTCGATCGCACCCGCTGCGCCAAGCAGATGCCCTGTCATGGATTTTGTGGAGTTTACGGGAATTTCATAAGCATGCTGTCCCAGCAGCGCTTTAATGGCAGTACTTTCGTTCAAGTCATTTAAATGGGTAGATGTGCCATGGGCATTGATATAGTCCACGTCTTTCGGATCAATACGGGCATCTGCCAATGCTTTCTGCATGCAGCGGAGCGCCACCTCGCCGCCCGGCCGGGGAGCGGTAATATGGTAAGCATCACCGTTGGAACCATACCCTGCAAGTTCAGCATAAATATAAGCGCCTCTCTTTTTCGCATGTTCCAGTTCTTCCAGTACGAGAATTCCGGCGCCTTCACCAAGAACGAATCCGTCCCGGCGGGCATCAAACGGGCAAGACGCTTCTTCCGGCGGACATTCTCTTGAAGAGAGCGCCTTCATGGCGGCAAATCCTGCCATCGGTGTCTTTGCCACAGCCGCTTCCGTCCCCCCGGCAATCATCACATCAGCATCACCATGCTTAATCAGGCGTGCAGCAAGACCGATGGCGTTAGTACCGGATGCACAGGCGGTCACATCAGTGAGTACAGGCCCCTGCAGACCAAAAGTAATGGAAACTTGTCCGGAAGCCATATTGGCAATCATCATAGGAACAGCAAAAGGATTCACCTTGCCCGGTCCTTTTTGCTCAATACGGAATACCGTTTCCTCCATGGTGGCAATACCGCCGATACCGGTTCCAATCACTGTTCCTGCCATATCCGGATTTTCTTTTTCCATATCCAATTTGGCATCTTCCACTGCCATCCGGGCAGCAGCAACAGCAAATTGGGCATTGCGATCCATATGTCGGATTGTTTTTTTATCACCTGCCAGTGCCGGATCAAAATCTTTTACTTCGCCTGCGATTTTCACCGGGAAATCAGCAGCGTCAAACCGGGTAATCGGAGCAATGCCCGATTTGCCTTCCAAAAGACTGTTCCAAAACTTCTCTACGCCCGTTCCAACAGGGGATACCACCCCAAGACCGGTAATTACAACTCTTCTTTCCATTCTTACAAAGCACCTCACTCACATAATTTGGATCAGATTACCTGTTTTTTATATTCCTTTATGGGACAAAACCTCAAAAAAACGGATGGCCGAAACTGCGGTCCGCTTTTTTGAGGTGTTCTCCGCACAGCGGCCTTTCGGGGGAATAAAAGCCCCCGATGCCTGCCATGTTCCAGTATGAATTACTGAATCTGCTTTTCAATGTAATCAACTGCATCACGTACAGTTTTGATCTTTTCAGCCGCATCATCCGGAATTTCAATTTCAAATTCTTCTTCGAACGCCATGATCAGTTCTACGATATCCAAAGAATCCGCACCCAGATCATCAATAAAAGTGGAGTCGATCTGTACATCAGCTTCATTGACTCCCAGCTGGTCTACAACGATTTTCTTTACCTTGTCAAAAGTTCCCATTCATCTCACCACCTTTCAATAAAATTTACCATCATAAATTATATTACATAACCATTCCGCCGTCTACATATAAACCCGTTCCCTGATATAAAAAACGCAGTCAGGAAAAAAAGTAAACGGCTGTGGCAGCCTCTTTTATCTTCTCTGAAGAATCCTGCAAAAGCAAATGACGCATACCCTTTTTATATATGCCGGAAAACTCTATGCTGATGATACGGCATAAATATTTTCCCGTTCCTCATATCAGGATGCTCTGTCCTCCCTGCCGAACTTACATCACCATACCGCCGTCTACATTCAAAACCTGCCCGGTGATATAAGAGGCATCATCAGAAGCAAGGAACAAAACAGCCTTGGCAACTTCTTCGGTCTGCCCCAGACGGCTAAGCGGGATAGAATGAAGCATGCCTTCTTTTATATTCTCCGGTATCTTATCCGTCATATCAGTCACGATACATCCCGGGGCTACCGCATTGACACGAATGCCGCGGGAGGCCAGTTCTTTGGCAGCCGCTTTCGTCATACCGATAACACCCGCTTTTGCCGCCGCATAATTTACCTGCCCCGCATTTCCCGTAAGGCCTACAACTGAAGAAATATTAATGACAGATCCCTTTTTACGGCGAATCATCATCGCCGCCGCTGCTTTCAGTACCAGAAAATTTCCTTTCAAGTTGGTTGCAATCACCTCATCCCAGCTGCTTTCTTTCATACGGATAAGTAAACTGTCTCTTGTAATGCCCGCATTATTGACAAGGACATCAAGAAATCCGAACCCCTCTTTAATCTTTTCGAACATATGCTTTACATCTTCCGGATCGGACACGTCTCCCTGCAGAGTAAACGCTTTCCCACCTGCCGCGATAATTTCATTTTTTACTGCTTCCGCCGCTGCTTCGCTCCCTGCATAATTAACTGCTACCGCATACCCCGCTTGACCGAGAGTGAGAGCGATCGCTCGGCCGATACCGCGGGAAGCGCCCGTAACCAATGCTGTTTTTTCCGATTTTTCCATTATCAGACTCCTTTCAATGCTTGTACGGTTTCGATAATCGTTTCTATATTTTCCGCGTGATAAGACACGATACTTTTATCTATCTTGCGCATAAACCCAGACAGGACGGTTCCCGGTCCGCATTCCACCATGGTGTCCATTCCGCCGGCAATAAGATTTCGCACCGACTCTTCCCATCTCACCGCATGAGCCGCCTGCTCCACCAAATGCGTACGGATATCTGCCGCTTTTGTTTCTGCCAGTGCATTTACATTAGCGATAACAGGAATTTCCGCATCTTTTATCTCAATCTTATCAAGCACCTTTTTCAGCTTCTGCGCCGCCGGTTCCATAAGCGAAGAATGGAAAGGCGCGCTTACATTCAACATGATCGCCCTCTTTGCGCCGGCTTCTTTCAAAGCAGCACAAGCCTTTTCCACCGCCCCGGCAGCCCCGGCGATAACCGTCTGTCCCGGACAATTAAAATTAACCGCCTGCACCGGCTGGCTTTCCGTAGAAACACCCGCACAGACTTCAGCGATACGATCCGGATCCAAGCCGATAACAGCCGCCATGCTTCCTTCGCCAAGAGGTACCGCTTCCTGCATAAACTTACCGCGAAGATTGACCGTATGGACCGCATCAGAAAAAGAGATTGAACCTGCCGCCACAAGGGCGGAATATTCACCGAGGCTGTGGCCTGCCGCCACATCAGGTGTAACGCCTTCTTCTTTCAATACCTGCCAACAGCATACACTGGCCGTCAAAATAGCAGGCTGGGTAAATTCTGTTTTCATCAGTTCCGTATCCGGACCTTCAAACATCATTTTTGAAATGGAAAAGCCCAATGTGTCATCAGCTTCACGAATGATCTTTTTCACGGAATCATACTTTTCGTACAAATCATGAACCATTCCGACTTTCTGGGATCCCTGTCCCGGGAAAAAAAATGCTGTTTTCATTGTTTCACCTCATTACATAAACTATCTATTATGACTATTAAATTATGGCTATTAAATCCAACGCATTACATCACAGCCCCAGGTAAGACCGGCACCGAATCCTGTAATCACGACGATATCGCCATGTTTTATTTTTCCGCTCCGCACCGCTTCATCAAGCGCAATCCCCACGGATGCCGCCGAAGTATTTCCATATCTTTCCACATTCACATACATATGGTCTTTGGGAATACCCACTTTTTTTGCAATAGACTGGATAATACGATTATTGGCCTGATGGGCAATGAACATATCTATTTCCTCTTTATCAACTCCCGCCTTTTCAAGTGCTGCCATAGTTGTATTTTCCATATGGCGGACAGCAGCTTTAAACACTTCGGGGCCTTCCATATGTATGTAAATACGATTCGAATCAATGGCGCGGTGCGTCACAGGTTCAGCCACACCGCTGGCTGGGATATTTAAAATACTTCCCATGCTCCCATCAGAACCTAAATCTGATGCCAGAAGGCCGAATCCTTCTTCCGCCGCCCCGATGACCGCCGCTCCGGCCCCGTCACCAAAGAGAATACAGGTGGAACGATCCTGCCAATTAACCAGGCGGGACAATATTTCCGCGCCCACCACCAAAATATATTTATAAAGTCCCGCTTTGACCATCGCGGCTGCTGTGGCGACTGCATAAATATAACCGGAGCAGCCTGCGGAAATATCCATGCCGCCCGCCCGTTTCATTCCCATCTTATCCTGCACAAGACAGGCTGTCGACGGTACCACGTAATCCGGTGAAGCTGTGGCCACCATCACAAAATCTATATCCTCTGCAGTAAGACCGGCAGCTTCTAAAGCTTTCCAACCGGCTTTTACACACAAATCCGATGTATTTTCAGAGGCGGCTGCCAGGTGGCGGGTTTCCACACCTGTGCGGGTACGAATCCATTCATCCGTAGTATCTACCAACTTCTCAAGGTCAAAATTTGTCAGGAGTCTTTCCGGCGCATAGTGACCGGTTCCCAAAATTCCTGCCGAACTGCATACACTCATATAATTATTCCCCCAAAAGCTCAGTCTTCTTTCAAGCGGCCTTCTTCTTTTTCAATCTGCACCACCGCTTCTGCAATAACATCAACCACACGAGCTTCACAGAAGTCTTTTGCCATATGAATGGCATTCCTGATTGCCCAGGCTTGGGACGCACCGTGGCAGATAATCAGCCCGCCTTTAATCCCCATCAAAGGCGCTCCGCCATATTCGGCATAATCCAGCCGCTTCACAAGATATTTTTTCAATGCCGATTTCAGGAGAAAGGCCCCCAGCTTTGCCCGAAGACCACCTTTTTCCACCGATTTTTTCAATAATGCGGAAAACAGGCTGGCAGCTCCTTCTCCAAATTTTAGTACTACATTTCCTGTAAAACCGTCAGTAACAATGACATCAAATTCACCGGACATGATATCACGTCCCTCCGCATTTCCCGCAAAAGGAACCACTTTCTGTCCGGACAGCCATTCATAAGCTTCCGTCACGACAGGACTGCCCTTTGTACTTTCTTCGCCGATATTCAGAAGTCCGATCCGCGGATTTTCGATATGCCACACTTTTTTCGCATAAACATATCCCATCAGAGCATTTTGTAAAAGTGTCTCCGGTTTCGGCTGCGCGCTGGCACCGGAGTCAATCAGAAATGTATATCCGTCTTTCCGATTCGGAATCGGAGTTAAAATGGCAGGACGTTCAATCCCATCGACGCGTCCCATCCCTAAAAGTCCTGCCGTCACAGCAGCGCCTGTTGAACCGGGAGCGACAAGAGCACCGCACTCTCCGTTCTTAACAAGCTTTGCCCCCACAGACACGGATGCGTCTTTTTTCTTACGAAATGCCATTCCCGGATGTTCTCCCATCCCAATCACCTGTGATGCATGGCAGATTTCAATCAACGGTTCCTGATCGGCATGATTGTCTTTCAATACTTTCACAATTTGTTTCTTATCGCCGACCAGGACAACAGGAACATGAAAATCACGCACTGCCAGAACAGCGCCTTTGACTATTTCAAGAGGAGCGAAATCCCCCCCCATAGCATCTACTGCTATTTTATCCATGAAGCGCCTCCCCGCCTGTTTTTGATACTTCCATAATAAATTTGGCACGGAACACTTCCGCCGCTCTTTTAAAGAAGCTGATATAAATATATTTCCTGTTTACTTTCATCAGAGCGATTTTCCCCTTGAGAACAAGCTGTTCACCACTGCCGACAGGTTCTTTATACTTAATATTCCCCACCTGCACCGGCGTGAACACCTGTCCTGCCAAAGACTGCGCAAAATCTGCCGCAGCGGCATAAAGGCGATCTGCGGAAACCATACCGCTTCTGTCCGTCATTTTCTCTGTCGTATGAAACAGGGCGAGTCCCTTTTTCCCTTTCTCCATATCCAGAATCTGGAGTTCTTCATGAAATCCGGACGGATGTTCAGAAACTGCTTTTTCAATCCGTTTCCGCATCTGCGGTATTCCCAGCATCTGCCGGTCAAGCCTTATTGTCGCAGCAGAGACGGAAAACCGCTTTGCCAGATCCTCATCGGTAAGGCACGGATTCTGCCGGATCACATCAGTGATCGCTTCCCGCCGTTCTTCTTTCTCCCATTTACGTTTTCTGTTCATATTTATCACCTGCTGATAATACTATATCACAGCACCGCAACCATTATATAGTATCCTCGTTTCTCCCCTGTTGATTAATATGCTTTTCTATTATTCCCGTAACAGGAATCTTTTAATCCAAGGATATAATAAAGGATTCTTTTATGAACAGGTGCTAACTTCATAACGCAATGAAATGCCCTTATCCCTGTCTTCCTTTACTGAAGATTTATTTTGTCATATTATCAAAAATAAATCAAGTTTTGTTTGAATAAATTATTTGACATAAAACCATTGACTTATCCATACTTTTGGACTACACTACAATCAAATAATTTCAATTTACGCTTATTAAATAAAACGTTTATGTGATTTTGTATTATAATCAAGAAGGAGAATCGCTATGTCTTTACCGGCATTGCATATAGGCGAATTGACAGCCCGTATTCCCATCATCCAAGGCGGCATGGGTATCGGCATCAGCCTTTCCGGTCTTGCGGGAGCCGTCGCAAAAGAAGGCGGCATCGGTGTCATTTCCGCTGCACAGCCCGGTTTCGATGAACCTGATTTCAGAACAAACACGATTGCCGCTAACTGCAGGGCTCTTGCACGCCATCTGAAAAAAGCGCGTGAAACAGCGCCTGATGGAATTATCGGTGTGAATATCATGACAAAAGGATATAACTATGAAGTTTATGCCAAGTGTGCCGTAGAAAACGGAGCAGATATTATCTTTTCCGGCGCAGGTCTTCCCGCCGATCTCCCCGCATGTGTCGAAGGTTCGAACACCAAAATAGCACCCATTATCGGTTCACCCAAAGCGTGCCGCGTCCTGTTGAAATTATGGGACAGGCACCACCACACGACAGCAGATCTGGTTGTCATCGAAGGTCCGAAAGCGGGCGGCCATTTGGGCTACACCCGTGAAGAAGTAAAACTTCATGAAAACGACGGCTATGAAAAAGAAATTCTGGAAATTCTCGCGGTAGTTCACGAATTTGAAGAAAAGTACAATAAAAAAATCCCCGTCGTATTCGGCGGCGGTGTTTTTGATAAAGAAGATATCAGACATTATCTTTCTCTCGGTCTTTCCGGCGTGCAGATGGCAACACGTTTCGTAGCCACGAAAGAATGCGATGCGGCGGACGAATTTAAACAAATGTACGTCAAGGCAAAAAAGGAAGATGTGACAATCGTCCAAAGCCCGGTCCATATGCCGGGACGGGCGCTTCTCAACCCCTTTGTAAAACGGATCCGCAAACAGCGTGAAAACGTAAGAAACTGCTTCCACTGCCTTAAGACCTGCGATCCCCGCACAACGCCATATTGCATCACCATGGCACTCATCAGGGCTGTCAAAGGAGATGTGGATAACGCACTTGTCTTCTGCGGCGCCAATGCCTACAAAATTAAGGACATCGTTTCCGTTCATGACCTGATGTGCGAACTTTCTACTTAACCCCCGAGGCAATACCGTTCTCCCATCAAACGACATTGCCTCTTTCCTGAAGACCTCCACCCCCATGGAGGTCTATTTTGTTTGCCGCATAAAAAAACGATACATCACTGTACCGTTTCTTCTTCACTGTTCATTCACAAACCATTGTTTTTTATTTCTTCAAATGATGACTTCCTCTTTCCGTAATTGGCACTCCTTTTTTACAAAGCGGACATTCTTCCGGGCGGTAAGCCGGCACTGTCAGGCGGACAAGAGGAAATACCTTATCGGCAGGCACACCGTAATCCGCCTTTCCTCCGGAGCGATCTACAAAAAGACCGATGCCCACAATTTCACCTTTTGCTTCATTTACCACGTCCACCACTTCACGGATAGAGCCGCCGGTAGTCACGATATCTTCCACAATGAGAACCTTTTCACCCGGTTCCACACGGAAGCCACGGCGAAGTGTCATTTTTCCGTTTTCTCTTTCCGTAAAAATAGAACGGGTCCCCAAAAGCCTCGCTGTCACCTGTGACAGGATAATGCCGCCCGTTGCCGGTCCGATGACTGTCTGCACCCCCTGATTTCTGAAATGGTCTGCAATCATTTCACAAAGTTTTTCCGTGTACTCAGGGTGCTGCAGTACATTGAACTTCTCTACATAAAGGGGGCTGTGCAGCCCGCTGGTCAGAAGAAAATGCCCTTCCAGAATGGCTTTTGTCTCTCTCAATAAAGATTCTGCGTCTTTTTTCATCATTTTTTATTCTCCCTGATCTCTTCTAAAATCATACGGACGGCTTTTTTCGGATCTTCCGCTTTTGTAATCGGCCGCCCGATCACAAGCCGCGTCGCACCGTTATTAAGCGCCACAGCGGGCGTGGCGATACGTTTCTGATCATCAGCATCCGCAAAGGCCGGACGGATTCCCGGCGTGACAATTTCAAAATCATTTCCGCAAAGTTCCCGTATCCCTTTCGCTTCTTCCGGCGATGCCACCACACCGTCGACGCCGCACTCTTTTGCCAGTTTTGCCAGGCGGAACACTTGAGACTCAATCGGCAATAATCCGCCTGTCTCTTTCCAAACAGTTTCATCAAAACTGGTAAGCACGGTAACCGCCAGAATTTTTGGACGTCTCCCGTTATTCCGTCCCGCTTCATCGGCAGCTTGCACCGCGGCTTCCATCATGTCCCGACCGCCGCCTGCGTGGATCGTGATCAGGTCGATCCCCAGCCCCGACACGGCAGAAATTCCATGGGCCACGGTGTTCGGGATATCATACATTTTTAAATCAAGAAAAACCTGCTTCCCTTTTTCATGAAGCCATTCCATGGTTTTACTTCCTTCAGCATAGTACAGTTCCATTCCTACCTTGTAGAACGAAACGAGTTCTCCCAGCTCCTCCACGATGGACTCCATCTTTTCAAAAGAATCTACATCCAGTGCCGCAATGATCCTGTCGTCTGCAGAACAGACCCTCTCCATATAATCCCTCTTTTCAAAAGCAGTTTTTTTAATTATATCAGTTTTATTAGGCAGGCGCATTAGAAAACACAGGTTTTTCCGAGTAAAAAAAGCCCCGAATTTATTTTCGAAGCCTTTTCTGTGTGACTGTCCGATTTTATATTACAATTTAATGATTTAATTTTTCTTCTCTGCCGGCTGTTCAGGATTTGCCGCGGCCGCTTCGCGAATCATATGGACCGTGACGGAATTTAATTCTACCGGTGTTTCCAATGCTTTCACTTCATGAAAGCCCACTTTCAGTCTTCCCGTATAGTAACCGATGACTTCATCTTTCGAATTTACTTTAACGGCGTAAATCGTTTTATCTTCGCCAAGCCCAACCAGCCGGAACTGCCCGGGCGGAGAAATAACGCGCCAGCCGCTGTCATCCCCGTCAAAAAGATACATAATGCCCCGCTGGCTGTCATCGTAGAAGAATTTATCTTCATCATAAAAAACGGCAATCTTACCGATATGGGATGTCTGCACATAGATGCGGCGGGTATCATAGTTTGCATCAGTACGATAAATACGATACAGTCCGTTTCCCACCTCCATTTTCATATACACCGCATTCGTCGCAGTCGAGTATGCCACATCCACAATTTTGGCGTTTCTCGGCAGATCCTTAATCGGCGCATCCGATTCATGGGTCGTTCCTTCCGGATTATACCTTGCCAGAGTCACATCCCAGCGTCCGCCCTTCCAATGAATGGGATACATGGCCATAAGCGCCAGATTACGGTCAGGCATCCATTCAAAGAAAGATACGCCCTGTCCTTTCAGATCCACTTTCTGCGGCGTGTTCAAACTGTCTGAATTATAAATCGTCACAGAATCAGCGGTAACATCAGCCATATAATGGTAGTCATGGGAATAATAGGCTTTCCCCTTCACCGTAATTTTGCTGAATATCTTCCGTCCTGCCTTATCAAGAGCCTCCGTATTTTTATCTTTTACATCAGATACCCCGTAATCCGAAGAAGACAAAGGCGCAAAGAGTACCTGATCAAGATAAAGGTACCCGCCCGCCTGCAGTACCGTACCGATGACACAGCAGGAAACAAATGTAAGAAATTTCTTATTCATCAGTTCCCTCCTATTTCACGATAAATGCCGTTGGAATCATACGCTCTCCAAGAAGATCCGCCGGTTTATTCACTACATTGCCGTTATAATACAAGGTCGTACTGGAACCGCCGTCCAGATTCGCCGCAATATACGCGCCTTTTTCATACATAATATTCTGCACATCCACCAAAGTGGCTCCGATACTGTACCCCGGCTGGCGGCCGTCGATAACAAGAAACATCATGGTTCCGTCTTTTTTCTGTCCGATCGCGGAACGCGGACTGATCCCCCAGCCGCCGTCACCGCTGCGGATAACCTTTTTGCCGTTCATGATAAGTGGCGGGCCGAAGGTCAATCCCTCTGTCACACCCAAATCATGAAGCTCCTTTTTATTATAGTTTCCGGCAATCAGGTTCCCTGAACGTGTCATGCCGACAAAATCGACCCGTTCTTTATCATCTACCTGCTGCCCGAGCAGATACTTTCCTTCATGAATGATAAACCCATAGGGCAGGCGGCCGGTTCCCGTACCATTGGGATCATAAAATCCCCCGCCGTTAATTGCGGCAACCGCATTATTCTTCTTTGCAATGCGGCTCGTCGTATCCCCTTTTTCCTGAATATCTTCAGCCGTTGCCACCTGTATCCGCTGCGGATTGGGGATTTCCAGAAGATAACCCACGAAACGGGTCGTTTCAATCTTCTGCAAAGACAGCGTGGAATCGGTACGCGGTTTAAAGGAAAGAACTTGCGTCTGTTCCGTCGTTTTGACTACACCCAATATTTCATTTAATTCCTCCTGGTTATACAGCCAGGTAATGTACTGGGGATGGCGGGAACGCATGATAGCGCCTACCACGGCACGCTTCAGATTTCCAAACGGTCCGAAAAGGACAATGATCGGAGAAGTAGCCGCAAAGAAAACCAGCGTAACTATGATAAACCGAAATATAAGGCTGTGAAATATTTTACTCATCATTTCTCCTGATTTTATAAAGGCGCATAGTTATCTTTCGTCAATCGTTCCATGAACCGCGCCAAAGAAACATTATTCCCAATGTATACGCGTTTCAGGTCATAAGGGTAACTTCCCACATGGACACGTCCGGCATCGGTAGTTACTGCCAGCTTGATTCCTGCCTTTTTGCAGATATCAATCACTTCGTCATCATAATCTCCATACGGATAAGCAAACCACAGATTATCAATTCCCAAATGATACTTGAGGGCTTTATTCGCGCCGATAATTTCGTTTTCCTTCTCTGCCCTCGTAGGCAGGTTATGCAGCTTGGGATGGCTCAAAGTATGGTTCGCAATGGTTACTGCCCCGCTGTCCGCCATTTCCTTCAGCTGTTCCCAGGTCATACGATTGTAAGATTTCCCCACATCATCAGTAATAAGAAATAAAGTCCAGGGATAACCGAATTCTTTCATCATGGGGTACACGATAGTATAGCTGTCCAGATACCCGTCATCAAAAGTAATACATACCGGTTTGGATGGAAGTTTTTCCCCTTTTGTCACATAATCATATAATTCCTGCATCGTAATGGGATGGTACCCATGGTCTTTCAGGTACTGCATTTGTATACGTAAATTATCCTCCGTCATGACGGCGGAATTATTTTTCATGTCCCCGATCATATGGTACATGAGAATGGAAACTCCTTCAGGCACGCTGTATTCTACATCAGCATCACGATGTACAATCGCTGTTCCCGGTTTGAAATTCGGATCTTTCGCCTTAACGGAAGAAGCCTCCGCCATATTCACGGCATCTTCTTTCGGCACACCTGATTTCCACATGCCGCAGCCGCCAAGGAAAACCGCGCCGCTGATTCCAAACAAAGCGGCAAATACCGCCGCACTCTTTTTCCAATGAGACAAAAACATACTCTAACTCCTCGTAAGCACTTCGTCAAAATGACAATACATAATTTATTTTACTACAAAACAAACTTCATGTCATTTTTGGAAGATCATCGCAATCATCAGTGCCTCCTGGCTCCATCTATTTTTATGACCAACATTCAAAAATATATATCCCGTGGTATAATAGGAAATATCCTCGGATAATCATCTCATGCATTACACATAAAGAAAGGAAACTTATGAAAAGAATTTTTTCTATACTTATCTTTTTTGTCAGTTTATTCCTGCTCGCTGTCCATCCGGCTTCGGCAGCACCCGCTTCCATCACGAATTTCCGATGGACGGCAAGAAACGACGGCGACCCGCCGTTTGTCCGTATCGCTATGGATTTGTCCCATGCAGTAAAAGCAGAAGCCGCTATTGATGAAGAAGGGAAAAATTTTCAACTGATTTTAAGAGATACTGCCAAGGGTTCCGCTCTCCATCAATATGAAATGGATGAACGGGCTATTGATTTCGCCACTGTCTCAGAAAAAAACGGCGACACCTATTTGGATGTCCTCATGACAAAACCGCAGAAGATGGAAAACATCCGCGTCTTTGCCTTACGCCCTGACGCAAAAGCAGGCAAACCTCATCGTCTCGTTGTAGATATCCCTATTATCGGTGCCAAAAAGAGTTACTATAAATCCGTAGATAAAGCGGAAAAGCGGAATGCCGCAAAAGCAGCAAAAGAAGAAATCACTTCTTCGACACCTGCCGCACCGGCACCTCCCATAAAGGACGTCCCTGTTTCCGCTGAGGCCAGGCAGGCCCTGAAAGGAAAAATCATCTGCCTTGACCCCGGTCACGGCGGTACCGATGTAGGTGCCATCGGCCACTTGAATAATAAAGAGATTTATGAAAAAGACATCACGCTTCCGATCGCCCTCAACCTGCGCGATCTCCTGACTTCAGCAGGCGCGAAAGTCGTCATGACCCGTACCACCGATAGAGATGTCTACGGCCCTTACGCTTCCGATACGGCGGAATTGCAGGCGCGCTGCGATATTGCCAATGAAGCCCATGCCCATGTCTTCGTTTCCATTCACATCGATTCGATCTCCAATCCGCAGATTGACGGCGTTACAGCCTACTACTACGTAGGAAGCGATAAATCTCTCCTGCTGGCGCACATGCTCCACCAGGCGACGCTGAACAGTCTCTCCATTCCGGATCGGGGTGTCAGAGCAAACAACTTCTATGTCACCGCCCATACCACGATGCCCTCCGTCCTCATGGAAATGGGGTATATTTCCAATGAACACCGTTTGAAGATGCTGACTTCCAAGTGGGCACCCAAGAGTATTGCCAAGAGCCTTTTCAACGGCCTTGTAGATTATTTCGCCCAGACTGATTAAGGAGGATGCCATGAAAAAGATATATCTGCTCGGAGCGGCATTTCTTATTTCGCTCGGTATCACAGGCTGCACCCCGGCCACAACCACCACACCGCCGGCATCAAAACCGGCTTCTACCGTTGAGCAGCAGGAAAAAGAAGTATCTCTCACTATTTACCGTCCTACGGAAGATGCTATGTACCTTGTGCCGGTCACCGTGAAAATGAAACTAAAAGATGATCCTCCAAAAGCGGCACTGGCTGCCATGATTGCCGATGATCGTAAACAGAAATACCCGATCCTTCCGAAAGGGTTATCTGTCAATACCGTCAAGGTAAAAGACGGCATTGCCACCGTCGACTTTTCAAAAGAGCTTCTAAACATGGATAAGAGCACCACGACGGAAGAACTTTTCACCGCTATGACAGTAAACACGCTCACTGAATTTCCGGATATTAAAGAAGTAAAATTTCTGATGAACGGCAAAGCCATCACTCACCTTTCCGGTCACAGCGATATGACAAGAACTTTCAAACGGATGAATGACATCATAAAAAAATAATCAACTGAAAACGAGGATTCTCCATAAGAGAAGAATCCCCGTTTTTTATTGAAAATTTTCAACTCAATCATACCGCTGTTCTTTGATCCGCCGCGCCAAATCGCGCTTCGCCTCTTTCGCTGCCATGTCCTGCCGCTTGTCGTACAGCTTTTTCCCTGTGGCAAGACCTATTTCCACTTTAATTTTCCCATGGCGGAAATACATTTTCAGCGGCACCAGGGTATATCCCTTCGTCTTCAGGGTATTCTCTATTTTTAAGATTTCTTTTTTATGGAGAAGCAGTTTCCTTGTCCGAAGCGGGTCATGGTTGAAAATATTTCCCTGCTCATACGGGCTGATATGGGCATTCCAGAGAAATACTTCTCCTTTCTGCACACGGGCAAAACTGTCTCTTAAATTCACCCTGCCGGCGCGGATGGATTTTACTTCCGTTCCGGTAAGCGCGATGCCGCATTCATAGGTTTCATGAATGAAATAATCATGATAGGCCTGGCGGTTTGCGGACACAGGCGGCGCATTTTTTTCTGCTGCCATTATTTCTTTTTCCTTTTACCTTTCTTTGCTTTCTTTTTTGTGCTCGATTTGGGACGGGATCCTTTTCTTACACGCTTTTCCAGATTAAGCGGTGATCGGATCTCCCCCATGATGAAATCCAGCTCCCGTTTTTCCTTATCCGCTTTGACAAGGGTCACACGCACCGGCATCCCCATGGTGTATTTCTTCCCGCCGCGCAGCCCTTTAACCGTCATGGTGTCTTCCTGATAAACGTATTCGTCATCATCCATGGAATCGATATGGACAAGTCCTTCCACTCCGTTATCCAGTCCGACAAATATGCCGAACCGGGTAAGCCCTGTAATATGGGCATCAAAAGGCTCTCCAACAAAAGGAATCATGTATTCCGTCATTTTCAGATCGGTTGTGTCTCTTTCCGTTTCCACCGCATTCTGTTCCGTTTCGGAGCAATGCTCCACCGCGCGGAGAAGAAATTCCGTCTGCTTTTTCAGCTGTGATTTATTCAGCCTGTTCCGAAGAGCCTGGCGGATGAGCCGATGAACCATGAGATCAGGATAGCGGCGGATTGGCGATGTGAAATGGGTATAGCAGGTGGACGCTATACCAAAATGCCCTTTGTTCTCCGTACTGTAACAGGCCTGCGGCAGAGATCGGAGTGTCATGACCTGTACGACGGCTTCGATCTCTTTTCCTTTCATGCTTTCCATAAGGCGCTGCATATCTTTCGGTTCCGGTTCTTTCGGCAGCTTTTCCGCCACTCCGAAAATCGCCATCATTCTTTTTAAAGAAAGGAGCTTATCTCCGTCCGGATGGTCATGAATGCGATATACGGAAGTATGTCCCGTAGCTTCCAGGAAACGGGCGACCGTTTCATTGGCGGCAATCATGGCATCTTCAATCATCTTTTCCGCATCGCCGCGATTCCGTTTTTCAATGCGGAGCGGAGTGCCTTCTTCATCAAGAATCACTTTATATTCAGGGAAATCAAATTCCAGAGCGCCTCTGTTTTCTCTGTTTTTACGGAGGATATCAGCACACGCTTTTAAATCCCGGAGCATAGGCAGGTATGGCTTCAAATCGTCAGACGCCACCCCCGTTTCAAAGGCCTGATTTATCTCCGGATAGTTGCAGCGCCGCGCCACGCGAACCATGGAAGGCGTAATCTTTTCCGCCGCTACCTTCCCGTCAGGCGCCACATCCATAATGCAGGACATGGCATAACGGTCTTCATCATGATTCAGACTGCACAAATCGTTGGAGAGCTGGAAAGGCAGCATAGGTATAACACGGTCTGCCAGGTAGACGGATGTCCCGCGGCGATATGCCTCATCATCAATTAAACTTCCTTTCCTCACATACCGGCTTACATCGGCAATATGAACCCCCAGTTGATAATGGCCATTTTCTTTTTTTACACAGTAAACAGCGTCATCCAGATCTTTCGCATCAGGGCCGTCAATAGTCACGATGGGAAGGCTGCGGAAATCCTCCACTCCTTTTTCCTGTTTTATTTCCTTGGAAAGGGCATCGGCTTCCGCCATGAGTGCTTTGGAAAACACATGGGGCAGCCGGTGCTGGGCGATAATGATGTCGATATCAATCCCTTTATCCCCCTTATAGCCGATAAGCTCCGTCACTTTCCCCTCGGCATTTGCCCGCGCCCCGGGCCATCTGGTCACTTCCACAATCACTCGGGCACCGGTGACAGCTTCCAGTTCCTCTCCCCGTGGTATTTCAATCACCATATCGATCTTTTCGTCAATCGGTATGGCTTTTCCTCCAAAGGATGTCATCTCATAAGTGCAGACAAAAGTATTTTCCGCTCTTTCAATGATGCGGAGGACTTCCCCTTCCGTATTGTGACGCCCCGTTTCTCCTTTTTTTATACGCACTTCCACGATATCATTATTGACCGCATTCAGATGATCACGGTCAGCAATGTACACATCTTCATGCTCCTCATCCGTGATCAGGAATCCGAAACGCGGTCCGTAAGATTTGTAGACCCCCTGCAGAACCATGCCGGGACGATATGATAATTTCTCCTTATCTCCCATTTCTTGTCTCCTTCAATAAAAAAGGCTTGCCTCGTGCAAGCCCCAAAATCCTCATTAAAACGTATTCATATACCGCCCGAGCACAAGACAAAGCACGGCGAATAGAATACCGAGCACAACGGTAAATTTTGAAAGGACAGCATCTTTACCGCGGGATTTTCCCCCCATCATCCCTTCCGCGCCGCCGCCAATCGCACTTCCCATGCCGGGCTGTTTGGATTCCTGGGCAACAACCACGATGATCAAAAACAAAGCCACTACCATCGTTATTCCAATTAAAGCGTATTTCACAGTACTTCCTCCTATGCATCATGAAAGATACAGTAAATTTTATATGGATAATATCAAAAATTAGTATATAACACAGCCGCTTTCAGGTCAACTTTTTCCATAAAGCACCTCTGTCACACTACTTTCTTCTTAACCTTTCCAGCTTATCCTGCACGGATGAAGGAATGTGCCTTCCGATCTCACTCCGTGGATTCGCCATATTATTCCGGCGCATAAAAATCGTCTGCACTTTCTTATCTTCATTCCACGACCGCACCAGGTCGGAAACCGCCATACGGTAAGCGCCGTTTCCCAGCACCTGGTTCTGTTCCGCGCCATCCGATGTCACAACGAAAATAGAACGATACTCATCTCGCCTTTTATATGATTCCATTTCAATATAACTATCCGCCGTCATTTTCGACGGTGTGTACACCACATGGAAAAAGGGGGAAACCGTTTCCACTTTCGCTTTTAAAGAACGGCTATTCCCGTCAAAAACGACAATCACCTCCACGTCGTTATGAGCTCCATAGTCCTGCATAAGATCTACCAGCTTTTTGCGGCTCGACTCCAAATCGATCCGAGGAAACTCTTCGGGAAGCCAAAAGATAACATTGTATCCGTCAATCAAGTATAAATCTTTCATCTCAATTCCTCTGCCGGACTGCCTCATACATGAGAAGCGCTGCGGCAACAGATACATTCAGAGATGACACTTTGCCTCTCATCGGAATGCGTACACAGAAATCACACATTCTTTTGGTGAGAGGACTTATGCCTTTTCCTTCCGCTCCCATAACGATAACCAGAGGACCTTTCAAATCCGCCTGATACAGATCACCGCCGTCCATATCAGCGCCGACTGCCCAAAACCCCCGTTCTTTCAGTTTTTCCAGTGTCTGCCGGATATTTCCAATCTGACAGACCGGAAGATAAGCAAAAGCACCTGACGCCGTCTTCATAGCGGCCGCCGTCACCGGTGAACTTCTATGCTTGGGAAGCAGTACCGCCGCCGCCCCCGCACATTCCGCTGTGCGGACAATCGCACCTATATTTCTCACATCTTCCACACCATCAAGAAGAATAAGCAGGGGATCCTTTCTTTCACAAGACGAAAGCACCTCTTCCAAATCAGCATATGCATAAGGCTTCAAAGACGCGGCCACTCCCTGATGCCGGACACCTTCCGTCAAACGGTCAAGCGTCCTTTCCTCCGTTTCGATAGCAGCGACACCGAGACGTTCCGCTTCTTCCGCCAGCGCTAAAAGGCGGCCATCTTTTTTCCCCGATTTTATGAAAACTTTTTTTACCTGTCCTGCACGCAGAGATTCCAGTACGCTGTTCCGGCCGCCGATAAAACAGGTTTCCTCTTCCTTTCTCCTGCCCCCAGAAGAAAATCCCCTTTCCCCACGTATGGATTGGTCTCCGCTCCTTCTTTTCTCATGCGGATCGCATTTCCGTTCCTTTTTATCAAGGGAAACCCTTCTGTTATTCATCGTGAAACTCCCTTGCCAAATAAGAAAGCCCGCGTCCCATAAGGAAATCAAGCCTTTCCTTCTGCCGTGACAGATAGAGATACCCCAGGAGCCCTTCAAATGCCGTAGACTCCCTGTATTCCTCTACGGTAGCACTTTTCGGCACTGTAGAATGGGTATTCCTTGCCCTTTTGCAAACTTTTAATTCTCTGTCGGAAAGTAATTCTTTTATCTCAAAAAGGATACGGCTCTGCTGGCGGGCGGACACCATCTCCGATGCCAGGCTGTTTAATATCTGCACATTGTAAATCCCTGTATCAATCAGCGCTTTTCTGACAAAAAATGACCAGCATACATCACCGATATACGCCAGTGTCAGCGCATCCATGGCAAAAATATCCTGTTCACCCAATTCAGGGGATCCTCTCCCCAGTTTTTGCGCCATTTGCTTTTTCAGAAAAAGAACCCTTTTAAACTCCACGTCTCTTCCACCTTGCGCCGGTCGGCGTATCTTCGATTACGATACCTGCGGCATCCAGCCTGTCACGGATTTCATCGGCAATTTTGTACATTTTTTCTTTTCTCGCCGTCTGGCGGACTGCCAGAATGATATCCATCAGATCATTATAAGATTTGTCATCCGGAGAATCCGTCTTTTCCCATACCTCTTCAAGAATTCCCAAGATGTCCATAATCGTTTTCAAAGCGGTATACGCCTTTTCTACCGCTTCATGATCCACACTGAGGCCGCCGTCTACCGCAGTCCCGTAAATATTGATTGCTTTCGCCAGGTCAAACATGGCGCCGGTGGCAAGTCCCGTATTGAAATCATCATCCATCGCTTCATGGAAGGCCTTCAGCGACACTTCCGCCGCTTTCTCAAGAGAACGGGATGCGTCTGTTTTTTCAGCACCTTCTTTAGCCGCTAATTCTTTCAGCCGTCTGATAACCCCTGACAAACGTTCCATATTCTTCTCCGCTTCGTCCAGACGGTCACGGGAATAATCCAGCGGATTTCTGTACTGGACAGACAGCAGGAAATAACGGAGCGCATCGCCGGAATATTCTTTCAGCACGTCCTTCGCCAGGAAGAAATTATTCAAGGACTTGCTCATCTTTTCCGAGTTAATCGTAATAAATCCGTTATGCAGCCAGTAATTGACAAACTTGCACCCTGTGCATCCTTCCGACTGGGCGATTTCATTTTCATGATGCGGGAAAATCAGATCGCTGCCGCCGCCATGGAAATCAAAAGTCTTTCCCAGATAATGGACAGACATGGCGGAGCATTCAATGTGCCAGCCGGGACGTCCCTTTCCCCAGGGACTTTCCCAGAACGGTTCACCCGGTTTGGCCCCCTTCCAGAGAGCAAAATCGCCGGGATTGCGTTTTCCCTCATTGACCTCGATACGTGCGCCTGCCAGCATGTCATCAATCTTACGTCCGGATAACGCTCCGTAATGCTCAAAAGTGGAAATATCATAATAAACATCATTTCCTAATACATAGGCATGGCCTTTATCAATCAGCCCCTGCACCATATCAATGATATCCTGCATATGGTCGGACACACGGGGATACACATCCGCCCGCCGCACATGCATGGCGTCCATCACTTGGAAATAAGCATCAATATACCTGTCGGAAATCGTTTTCCAGTCAGACCCCTCGGCATTTGCCTTATTGATAATTTTATCGTCCACGTCGGTAAAATTCTGCACAAATTCTACTTTATAGCCGATATGCTTCAGATAGCGGCAGATCACATCCCAGGTCACCGCCGGACGGGCATTCCCGATATGGGGGTGATTGTACGGTGTGACGCCGCAGACATAAATCTTGACTTCCCCCGGCACCAATGGCCGGAATACCGTTTTCTCTCCTGTCAGCGTATTATACACCTTGATTTCTTCCATCTTCATTCCTCCAAATCTCATTCACTCATACAAATCAAAAGACCGCCGCCTCACAGAGACGGTGGCCCGCAATTCCACTCTGCCGGCTGAAAAGCCGTCCATACATTAACGCACATTCACGGAAGAAGATACAAGAATCCGATTCCTTCCCCTCTCCAGCTCACAAATGCATTTCCTCAAACTCATGACAGACGGCTCCCATCGTCCCGCCCTCTCTTCAGACATGAAGTAAGAATACTTCTTTTGCTCATCGCCTTTACATTCAATTGGAAAGCACAAACAGCTGACCTGGTTTTTGACCCCACACCCGCCTGCTGGAGCGTTCGCTACCCGGCACTTGCCTCTCACTACTAACCCTCTCGATTTCCTCGGCAGGACTTACTTCTAAGCCGCACCATGCTCAGTATTCTTTTAAACACCTTACGTGGATCGCTTTGCCTGCGACTGGCATCGACTTTCAACCACAGACCTGTTAATGCTTATGTATCATTATAGAAGTTTTTATATAGACAGTCAATATTGATTTTTATCAATCAGTGTGCCGGCTGCAGATAAAAGAAATATTTCCTGTACCCTCCTTTTCACAAGAGAAAACCGCTCCGAAGAGCGGCCTCCCATCCATTTTATTACCTTGCGCCTTTTTGCTCCTTTTCATAAACGATTTTAATCGTTCCCCTGCGTTTTGCGTCAAATTGGACTCGTCCCGGTTCCGTCCGCACAAAACGATACGTTGTGATATTGCGGATATAATCATTTCCATTGACATAATCACCGGATACGCCCTTGATTGTCTGTGTCGCATAAATATCGCGTCCGTGAATATCCACATATTTTATATATACATAAGCATCCTCCACCTTTTGAGCGGCAGGATGAGACCGGGGACCGTCCCAAACAGCGGCCTCCGACGGAAAAATAAAGAAAGGCGCAGCAGCTGCCATAACCCAGATCATCCACATTCTCAGCGTCCTGTTCATAAAATTACCTCCTTCACTTTTCTGCTAAAATGCAATATAAAATAATAAAATGTATTCCTCATCCTCATTTTATCATACATTTAGTGAAAATCAATTTTCTGCGAATCTCACAAGTAATGACATCACAGCTGTTTTGAGCTGTCAAATTAAACCATTTCCGTATCTGAAATAATTACGGACATCACTGATCAGGAATGTATTCTTTCCATTTGCCATTTTCAAGAATTTCCAATTTTCCCCACTGGGGTTCACCGATATCACGCCCTTTTACTCTTATCGGTAAAAAAGCATCGTGCTGGCAATAAGGCAGCGGATCATCTATAAGAATCCAGCCTTTTTCATTCACAAGATCATTCCAATCCTCATAGACATCTTCAACCGTTTTATACCAATAATCAAATGAACATTGAACGGCATCCTTTTGGCAATACATAAACAGATATACTCCATCTTTTTTCGTCTGATACAGCATGATTTTATATATGTAATCTTTCTTGTTTGTTTTTATCGGTTCTTTTAAGTATGCATATCTTCTCATTTGTATTTTCCCTACTACCATTTTACTGATGAGCTTTCATGCTCCCACCGCTCTGAAATCCGGCAATCCATTTCGGATAAAGAATTTAGATGATTATATCCACCCCGCTTGTCAAAATGAAGTAAAACAGTTCCATAATCTGTCAGACGTTTTTATCCTATGCTCCATAATTTTGAAATATATTAATTATCTTCTGCCATCTCCTGTTTATTCATGCTTCTGCTCTCAATACCATTTGATCACTCAGCATATTTACCGTAATCGGCAAACAGTGTTTTTGCAAAACATCCAAGATAGGTCTGATCTACTTCATTTTCAAATGTCAGTTCATGTCCATATCCAACACCCATTTTATTATGAATATAGCCTTTAATGCGAATATGTCCGCCTGTCACAGCCGTAAATTCTAAAAAACAGTGCATACTATATGGTTCTTCCAGTCTTACCGATCCGCTCAGGGTCTCATAAAGCTTATTCAAATTCACCGCGAAATCAGATAAAGCAATGTCATCAATATCCATAATAGAATCCGCAGAAAAAGTTACTTGACACTTTAACCTGAAGACTATTCGCCTTGGGGTACGGAAAATTATCCTGATGAATTCCAGGCAGCAACTCTAATGAAAAATTTTCAGTTTCCAGCTTGTACATATGACCTCCAAAACAAAAATATTATGTCATCCTCATCTGTGAACTTTTTCACAATATATTATCCATGCGCACTATAAATTTATATAACAGAAAGAATGATCTTTAATATACTTTTGTACTTTCTGACTAAGCATCTTGCCCTTACAAACTTTTAGAAATTCTGAATGACAACTTTCTATTTCACTTTATCGTATCCATCTTATTAGCGTCAATATCAATAAACGTCCCACGATTTGACGAGCTCGATCAAGTCCGGTTTTCCGAAGACATCATATCCACAAAATCCTCCCTGCAAAAGTAGAAAGCTTTCTGAACGATTTAAAACCTGAATGTATTAAAATAAGCACATAGCTGAAAGGTTTTGCAATCTTAAAGTTATGTGCCTTGTTTTATATAATATTCAATTATCTATTATCTGTGCAAACCAGATTATATCAGTCCCTCCGCCTTCAAACGAATGGCATAAAATTCCTGAAATGTATCCGGTTCTTCTGCTATCGTTTCTTTCATTAAAGCTAACCTTCTTTTACCAACACGCCTATCTAATACAGCAAATATCCGTACGATTAAATTTTCACTCTTCAAACTCATTTCGATACTTTGCTGATCAAATTCTGCAAAGGCATTATAAAAACAACGCTGATCAAATATGCCCAACTGTAAGGCTGTATCATCTATAAAGGCAAATTCTTTTTTCATGCGTTTTTCATATTTTTCATCTTTGGGAAATAAATCTGCTTTCATCCAATTATTGTAATAACATCCTTTGATAATTTCTTTTCCATCATACCTTATTGCCGCCCGTCCCTCATGATCGGGACTTCTGCTATATGATGTCGCATAATACTGAATATGCCCCCGCAGACTTGGGGCTAAATATTCTGTTTCCAGCTTTTTTCTTATACCGCTCCAGCTTGACATTCTCTCTTCTCCAAAAATTTATCAATCACTATTTCTCTGCACAAAAACATCTCTGCAAGATGATGGAATACCTTCCAAACAATTTATATGACAGGAGTTTTTGTCCTGTAAAATCTCTAAAATACTGTATTTTCAACCGTTTTTTTACAGAAACACATTTGTTACCGTTATTCCCACTCTTCATATAAAGCCTGCTGCCCATTATATAATTTGACTTATAAGTCGTTGGAGAAGAAAACGTTTATAAAAACAGTCGCATAATCCACTACTTATCCTTATGGTTCTACAAAAAAATCCTTATAAACGCTGGATATTTCTTTTAGTTTTCCACTGATTAAAGGACCTAAATATTTAAAAATCCCATCAACTAACTCGTCTCCGGCTCTCCCCACTATTCTCCCACTTAATTTTTTAAGAATGGAAGAGAGTATTCCCTTAAATCCCAATTCTTCTCTTGCACCACATTTAACTAATGCTTCCGTTATTTTCTTTCGTGATTCATTCGGAATCATATCTTCAAATATGGTGATATAAGCTTCCTCTGATAATTTAATCAATTCAGCAGAAAAGGAACCATCCGTAATATATCCCAATCTTTTAAGTTTCCACCTCAAATGATCTGATAATAATGGATTACTAATTTCAATTGCAATTTTATCATTTTCCTTAAAGAAAATAGGGGTAGACAGTAACTCCCTTAATTCTTTATTCAGCATTTCTTCTGATGAGTTGCGCATTTTCGCTTCATATAACAGATTTCTTGCCTTTGCTCTGGTCACTTTCAAATTGGATACAATGTCATATAAATCAGGATCTTTCTCTATAATCTTTAAATCTTGCAGCTTCATAAAAAGCAATATATCAAAATCCCTTTTAGACATAGACCCATATGCAGGGTTCATGTAGGCAGTGATTAATTCTTTAAAAACTCTTTTCACTTCCTTGGCATCAACGCTATCAATTCGATCTACAAACATCATATCCCCCCTCTGTCATTTAATATAAAGCCCATTCAAATACATTTCTTAGCAGTTCTATGAAAACAGTTCATCTGCTTCATGCTCAGCAGAATTAAAAACTCTGTAATATTTTCAGAGATAACTATATGATTTATCCAATTCACCCGATAAACCGGGATTTATCTATACTCCTTCAGCAAATAGTGACCATTACATTACCATTTACTTCTAATATTTTCTTATAGAAGTCTTTCAGATTTTGAAAGTAATCCATTAGTTCTTCTTTTATTTCATCCGTTTCTTCTTCATAATTCCAAATGTCCGGATATATATTTGCTTGTTTGCATTCTTTCATACTGAAATTTTCCATAACTTTTTCTATATCAAAATGATCAAGAGCAAAAACTATATCTTTAACCCTCGACTTTTCTGTATAAGATATAAACTCTTCCACACCTTCAATAGAAGACACACCTACAACCGCTTCACTAAAAGGGTTGTTTTTTATAGGCTCACTGCTGCTTGCTCCTGTAAGCACGAAATGAAGTGCATCCCACATCTTATCTAAATCAAGGAGTATTTCTACATCCCCATTCTGCTCTTCTGTCTCCTCAAAAGTTTCATTTTCTTCTGAATAGAAGGCTTTAAGCTCCTTTAAGTTTTTATCACTTAAATATTTATAATTTGCTATTATTCCCATTTTTACTCCCTTCCATATACTGTGATTTGTCTTCTGTTTTTTATGATTATCGACAAATTTTATGGGAGGGTGAACAAACATACCGCTACTTCCTCGATATGGAGCACCCCTATATCTCCTCCCATCCTCCTGCCTGCACATCATATTTTGCAAACTCACCGGTATCCGTAAACTCAGATGCTGTCATCCCCACTTCAAAAATACAATCAAAGTCATTTGAAGTTGAAAAATACAATGCACTGTCTGTCAGTAACGCTTCTCCAAAATCAGCATGTTCAAATCTTTTCCCGTCGCTGTTATTCCCTACCGGTTTATACTGATATTTCAACAAACGGTTTTCCAGTTCTGACTGCTGCTCCGGTGTGAATTTTTCCAGATTCTCCTCCTTTTCAAAGAAATCGGGTTGTGCTGACTGCTGTTCTTTTTGTTTTGTTTTAACAGAAAACAACGAAATTGTGTAACTCATTTACGATCTGCCTCCTTATAAATATTATAAATTTGCCTATCACTATTTCCACAAAAGCCTCCCACCAAAATGATGAAAGGCTCTCTAAATAATTTACTTAAACTCAACAACTCCCTTTTGATCCTACTTTTTAGTATCAAAACAGTATCACTCAAGAGTTTTTTATATTCCAGAATCGCTATAACACTTTATTATCAATAACTTCATTATAGAAATATATTATACTATTCCTACTCGATTATCTATAAGCAATACAGCTTTAATCATTTTACTCAAAAGCCTTTAAAATTTCTGTAGAAAATTTTTTATACTGACTAGATGTATACGGGAAATCATCTTTTGAAAAATTTGTCTCAAGATTTTTTATTTTACTCTTGAAAAAGTCAAAATCTTCTATTTTATTCTTATTGATAAATTCGTTGTAGGCAATTATAAATCCATTAATAGAAATCACTGAGAGCAATTTTGAATCTGGATTATTCCAGTCTTGTTTAAAGCAATTTCTTATAGCCGAAAAATATATACTTAAATTCTTTGTACAATAATCAAGATAATCATTGTATGCACGATCATCTAGGTTCAATAATGCTTCTTTATCGCCGGGCCAAAAAGAATAAAAGCTTTTTCTTTCATTAGGGTTCACACTCACCAAATATCTTAATGCAAATTTGATAATAGAAGCTATCTTAATTTTCCCTGATTCAAGTGCTGATAATTCAAATTTATGTAAAAACGGTTCCTTTTTATTCAATTTTTCAATTACAGCTCTTGCTAATCCAATATCTGATAGTGGTTCTTTTATCCCCTTTATATGCAATAATACATCCGGAGGAACTGGCTTCGCATTAGTATTAATATCTAAGAAAATTTCGCTTTCTATTTTTGATTTTTTAACATCTGAAGTTCCTTCTGGAAATACTAAACCAGTTACCAATAAGTGCAGTTTTTTCCTTAAGTCACCTATTTTAGACTCATTAGGATCATTATCTTCGCCTTCATAGTAAGCATATATTCTATGCTGTCCATCAATAATACAAATACTATTCATCCTATCCGGAATTATCATCTTACAAACATTGTACTTCTCGACATCATTAATAGATAATTGTTTATTTTTATCATTTACAAAGTAAATATCCTGTGGTAATGCGACAATAATGTTATTATAAAAAGCTTCCTTTTTATCAGCTAAAAATTTGCGAATTCCTTTGATCTTTTCTTTTTGTATAAGTCTCTGGTAAAGCATTGCACTATCTTCCCAATTATCTTTCCGTAAAACATACGAATTTTTAATCAGCGTTTCTGCTGCCATCATAAAGGAAACTATTCTAACTCCATTACTTAAACCAGTAGTTTCTTTGGGACTAATAATAGTAGCAGAAATACATTTTTGGATGCTCTCAGTAGAGTTATTTCCAATATCAGTATCTGTAATATTTAAAAAACGATATAATTCATACTTAATAGATTTATGTATGCACTGTGCCATTTTATTGAAGTATTCAAGATACTGAGGTTCAACAAATGTAATTAAAGGAAATAATTTTAATTCATCTGCATCAAAGTCTAATTTGTTTTGAGAAAAATATAAGTATTTGATAATATATTGATTCTCATTATATTTAGGAAATGAAATCTCCTCAAATTCCTTTTGAATCCAGTTAAGAAATTGTGTCCTATTTCCGGCAATTTGCTCAAATGCTTCTTCTTTGTTTCTCGCATGTCCTTTTATATCATTTTTTGTCCCTGTATCCTCAGAAATGATTATAATATTTTTATAGTAAAAAATAGCATCTAGTTCAACAGTTCTATATCCTATTTTAAAAGGATGATCTTCTGAATTAATATACTTGAAATTAGACAATGCAAAAATACGTCTTATTTTACTCTTAAATCGACGAGTTTGGCGTTTAACAGCTTGTTCATCCTCAACAATTGATGATTGTCTTTTCCTTCTATTACCCATATTATTTTCCTTCTCTCGCAATTCTAAACTCTTCAGGTAACCTTGCTACAGCAGAATGCACATTAGGCTCAATTATAGGTTTATCTTCTCTTATCTTTAATACTCCATTAACAGCATTATGTACACGATCAACTGCTGTATCATAATAATCCTTTTGTATTTCTGACCCCAAAAATTTTCGTCCTTCAATTATTGCAGCAACACCTGTAGTACCAACACCCATAAAAGGATCTAATACTATTCCCCCACAGCTTGATAACGCTTTGATAAGCCTTTGCGGTAATACAACTGGATACTGACATGGATGTTGCGTCTTTTCAACATGATTAGCTTTAACATTCGGAATATCCCATACATCTGATGGGTTTTTACCTAAAGGATTACCACTTAATTCCCCCTTCTTAGGGCCATGATAATATCTTTTGCCTGGATACTTTTGCGGCACACGTACATCATCTAAATTAAAAAAACTTTCTTTTCCTTTTGTAAACCACAGAATCATTTCATGGCGCCCACTAAATCTTTTTGTACTATTTAAACCATGTCCAAAAGTCCAAACTATTCGATTCCTTAAAACTAATGGATATTTCTTCTCTTGACTCATTGATGTAAATAAATCATAAACTATTATATCTAACGGCACTACACAGGACTCAGAAACATGATATCCTACTTGCCAACAAATACTTCCACCAGGTCTAACAACTCGGTAGAGATCATTAAATATTACTCGATGTTGCTCTTTAAAAGTTTCTATATCGTTATTTGGATCTTCGTAAACTTTTCCCATACAATATGGTGGAGATGTAATAACTAAATCTACAATATTATCCGGAATCTCTTTTAAAAAATTTTTACAATCTCCTTTATATAAAACGTTTTTAGCCCTGGCGTTATAATGTTTATATATATTCATAAATGCACCTATTATCTCGAATCCTAAAACTTACCGATATCTAAATAAATCATTTGCTTATAGTATATCAACAATCCATATTCTGTTTCCCAAGCCAATGCTTAGGAAAATTTTTATGTATCATAAATCAGGAAGACTATAATAAAAATTTTTTCAGCCTTGACACCAGTTGTCCTTCCCTCAAACCCCTTAATACATTTCAACTCCATCAATCCAATAGAAGTAACCACCATATTGATGATAAGGTACAGCCAGTTTTCGTCTTCCAAATAAAGAACAACATCTGGTATTTTATCATTTAATGATGATTTCAGATTTTAAGCAACCTATCTACATTTTGCACAATCACCTTTTATATTATAGTATAGTATTCTCCCCAATATACAGGCATTTTGCCCAAATGAAAATTCCACAATAATAGCCTTCTACAACTAATTAAGTTTTCCAAGCAAAAACTCAAATTCCTTATTATTAAACTAATATAAACCAACATCATAGTCATTTCTTTTTTGATGCACAGATGATGCACAGATATTTTATTAATTATCGTGATATCATAAATCTGGATACTACTATACCATTATGATTATAATCCAGAGCTTAATAACATTTGAATCACTTCTTCTATAATCCTGTGACAATAACGAAAGCTATTATTATTGATTATTTTCCCAATCTACGCTACTGTTATTAAAATGATACATCGCTTGTTTATGAAATATGCCACAATCTAAAAGTAAACTCTTATTCCAGCTCGATCCTGTTTGTTCAGATTCTAAGCAAATATGCTATGTTTTATCAACTGACGTGTCTATATTATCTGAATTAGTCTATTTCCATTCGCTATCTGATTTTCTGTTGCCAAAGTGTTGCCATTTATGATTATAAATTTGCTACTATAACAATAATCGTTGAGATGATGGTCAATGGGAGATAAAAACAAATTTCTGACACAGAAAAAATACAGTTAATCCAAGAAACTTTTTCCTTATCTCCCGAATTTATAACATTCCTTATATTCATTGAAAAGTCTACATCGTTCACATCCTTTAATCTTGCCTGATCATATAAATATCTAAAAATCCGTTCTTCCTTTAAGTAATAAGAATCCAATCCCCAGAAAGTCACAATTGGAACATAAGCAATCAAAAAATAAACCTGATTTACATCCTTAGCAGCTAACGCAAAAATTCCAGCTATTAATGTTACCGACCAGCCCTTCAACGCAAAAGAGTTTGACGACATTCGATTAATAATATTTTGAATGAATTCCAGGTATTTAAGTTTATTTTCCATGTTTCTTTGCAGCACTTTCTATCCAAAGCCCCAAATTATTATAGCCATTATCGAAGGTATAATCATAAATGCCATCACATAAATCATCAAAATATGCAGGTCGTTGATTATCATAATACCCAATAATAGAATGCGTATTACCTGAATAAGAAGTTCTTTGTGTTCTCATATCTTTAATAGAATGAATTTTAACACCTATCAATGCATTTCCGCGTTCTAAGCTTTTACATATTTCATACTGAACAAATGGGCGATTAAGAGTCTCTTCTCCAATTAACACCACCGTCACAGAAGTTCCTTCTAATTGCTTATCAATCCATCTATGTACTGCATTATTACCCTGTCGCTTAATTTGTTCAAAATCTGCTTTATCAATAAAACCCGCCGCTTCCTTCCCTTGTGTCACCCAACTATTACGAACCGTCATGGATCTATTAATATCATTTTGATAATGAAAGCTAAAGAATACTCTGCGAGCCATATTTTTCTCCTCCCCCGCTCAATTTTCGAACCATTTTTTTAAAGATGTATAACTCATACCACTTTCTTGTTTTGTCACTACATAATACCCTGCTGGAACTTGACTACCGTCCGTATACCTTTCCGTCCCATCCGAATAGGCAATATACGGATATAATTCTAAATATTCTGCTCCCTTAAATTTACCAGCCATATATCCTTCAGGATATAACGGAAATAGTGCTATATTTTCCTGAAACTTATTTGCATCGCCATAACCCAATTCCCAGTTGCACCATTTAGAATCAATAGCACTATTTGTCGCTAGCAAAATAAACTTATTACATATTTCGATTCTAGATTTCAACTTTTCAGCAGTCTTTGACGAAGTCATTTTAGGCATGCTAGAATCCCTACTGTCAATATATACTTTTACATTGTAATTTTTCTCTAAAAAACCCAATACTCCCTTAAGATCTTCAAGATCGTCATGTTTATGAGAAATAAAAACTGTCACCAACTTTTTTTCATAAGTAAAACTTTCCTGAATAGGCGAATAAGCTCTTTCCAGAGAAGTTACTGCGTAGTTCTTAAATTCTCCTTGTTTTAGTATACGTGCCATCTTTACATCCTCGGTCCCATAAACCTGTCTCCATTAAGGTGGATCATGTGATCCGGCATATCCGAAATCCACACTTCCGTATCCCAAGCCAATGAATCTGCGAATTTCTTATAAGTTCCAAAATCCAGAAACGCCGTTACAAATATCTTCCCAGCAGTAACATCCTTTGTCATCTCAGTGATTTCCAGTATTCGCTTTGGATCCATCGGCCCTACAGAGGTTACTGACTCCACAAAATATATCCAGTTCTTGTCTTCACGATACAGCACTACATCTGGCATCTTGTCATGCAAGGTTATCTCAAACCCTAGCATTCTCAATTTATTAACATTCCTCACCAGATCCTTTTCTGTAGTATCCCCAACATATAAGCATTCTGAATTTGGTGCAAATCGGGGTGCAAACTCCTCAATAATCGCTTTTTGAAGCTGGTTGTGCTTTCCTGGTGAGAATTGAAAGTCCTGATTATTGATCTTGACAGGCATCATTTGCATCTTCTTTTTCGATGCGTACATGTCTATCAGTTTCTCATGATATAAGTTGTATCTCCTGATGTTATCCCGCCATTTGAAAGTGCCATATCCTCTCAACATGGACAGAACTTCCTCGGTAATACGATATCTGTAATTCGGACTATTTGTCGCCTTACCGTTATCTTCAATGAGGGCTGCTGTTCTAAAATGGTGCATGGCTTGTTTACGAAAAGTCTCTCTGCTGTTTTCCGCATAGGTAGTAGCATAGTGCTCATTTGCAAACGCAATTACATCATGAATTCGGATCCAGTGATTTGTGGCTTTAGCCCAGCCATCCTCTGGTTTTAAATCTGCCATAGCCAACAATGTCAGGCAGCATATATCTGCCTGCTGTGCTTTGGGCATTCCTACCTCTTCTAAAAAGGCTCTTGCCTCCTCTATCTTAGGCATATGCTACCTCCATAATGATACGGTCACAGTTCCTGGTAGAAAGATCACCGGAATCTCTTAAACGATCTCCTATGTGATCAATTATATTCATCGGCGGAACCGGAATGCTGTTAATCTCTGTACTGTTCACCTGCGTACTCCCATTCAGAATTCGATAGTACATATCGAATAGGGTTGAATTAAGCAGAGCATATACGCCATAAGTAGTATCGATGTCCATTTCTTCACCATCGACCCGATCCACATAATTGATCTTATTCTGTGTTGCAATAAACGAATACTGCTCAAATTCCTTCGGATTGTAAATGCCGCACTGCAGCCGTCTTCTCTCTTCCTTTGCCGTAAATCGCTTACAGAAAACATAGTTCTTGTTTTTCTGAATCAGTCCTCTTTTAGAGTCAATGATCCAGTCATATTCTTTGCCTGAAGGGTTATGGTTTACCTTTCCCCCTCGGATATGCTGGCTATAGAAGAGTGGAAGATGATGTTCACCAGGTTCCTTGCGCAGATCTTCCCATTGCCTAAAATCAACTACAATACCAGTCCTCATCCGTAACCCTTCATCTGGAAATGTATATCGGTACGTATTTATCATATCAAGTACTCGAATATCCGCTTCTGATGTCGGCAGATATACATATAGAGAAGAACCAGTCACTACAGATGCATAGGGAACATCTAGCTTTGTAATGTCGTTAAAATCATCATTGCTCTTGCTAGAAGTGATCAAGACATGTGAAGGTATGTTCACAGTTTTCTTCACTCTGATAATCATTGTCTCCTGCAAAACCTGTTCTTCACTGAACACTTTATCTCTGCTCACAAAAAGATGAATCTGTTCTAGCCTGCCCTCACCTAGCAAATACTGCCTAAACGCTGTAAAATACGCTCCTGAAGTCCAACTTCTTGGAACGATGTAAACCATTTCGGATTCCTGCTTCAAATTGAAGAGTGACATAGATGCAAACAAAAAATAAAGGTTAGGTGCACCGTGTACAACAGCCGGCATAGCGAGAGCCGCCGGATTATCCCGCATAACCCTTATATATGGAGGATTCCCTATAACCAAATCATACTTAGCTGGATTCTTCTCAGCAAAAAAAGTCTCATTAAAGGTATCCTGCTGTGAGAGAATATAGTCTTCTTCTATAATCGTATAAGAAAATTCCTTTTTCACTTTTTCTGCGATATACTTCAAATTCTCTTTTAATATTGGCAACACATCTATGTCTGTTTCGTAGCAGGTCAATTCAATTCTCTTTACTTTATTCTCTTGGTTCAAGCGTTCTATCAACGCTGCTGCTAATATCCCTGTCCCTGTTCCCGGATCCAGCATTTTAATTACTGAATTTATTGAAGAAAGATCAAACATATTTGCCATAAAAACAGCAGTTTCAGAAGATGTAAAAAACTGACCCTTCTTCTTTCGTTGGCTTTTTGACATTTGATCTAAAAACGCATTTGTTGTCTCAACTATATATTCAAGCATTATCATCCAATTCCTTTTCCAGACTGTCTACTCCCGAATCTATAATGAACTGAACAACATCCCCTATATTGCAATGAAGCGATTTGCATATCTTCCCTAAGCTTTCTAATGAAACTGCCTCATTTTTACCCATTTTAGCCAGCACATTAAAACTGATTCCCGATGAATCTTTCAGATCGCTCTTATTCATTTTTTTATCTATCAACAACTTCCACAATCCATCGTAACTGATAATCATCCGGATTTTCCTGCTCAAAATTCAGCCTTTAAAAATTTTAGTTATCATATCACAATTTTGCATCTTTCATCAAGGTTTCCTCATGTTTTCGTGAGATGTGTGATGACAGAAATGCTGTCATCATCAATGATCTCAGGTCTAGTTCAACATATATAAACGTAGATATTGAAAAGGTAATTACACCCTAATACAAATCCCATCGCCTTTTCAGACGGATGAGATTGTAATTACCGAACGTCCCCGTTTGTTTTGATATATGTTTGTTCCTCGACTCGTATTATTAAGTAAGTCAAGCAAAGTGCTTGATCATATGCTCCGGATGGAGTATACGGTATACTGTTTTGAGATACTGTGGATTGGTCACATGCTGCACTACCACACAGATGGTTTTCCAGAGTCTCCAACCACAGTCTCTTTGTTACTTTGTTGATCAGTTAGATACCGTTTGACAGTTTATGTAGAACGAGTATACAAGCGCAAAGAGCCCTGTGGATCCATGCAGTATCAAAAATCATATGGGAGGTTATAATATGATCTTAGTTGGCATTGATGTGGCCAAAGACAAGCATGACTGCTGCATCATAAACTCTGACGGAAAATTTCCTGAGGAGGTATTCTCTATCCTAAATAACCGTGAGGGTTATGAGACTCTTTATAAGCGGATTTGCTCATTGGCTGTAGATTTCACAAAAGTAAAAGTAGGGCTGGAATCAACCGGCCATTACAGCAGCAACCTTCTTGCCTTTCTGCTGGACAAGCATCTCACCGCTTATGTAATCAATCCTTTGCGCGTTAATCTTTTCCGTAAAGGACAGAGCCTAAGGAGAACAAAGACTGACAAGATTGATTCAAGAAATATTGCTCATCTGCTTATGACCGATTCAAGCTTAAAGCCCTACTCCTTATCATCCTACCACATGGAGGAATTAAAGTCTCTTACAAGATATAGAGCTTTTATAGTCAGGGAACGGACAAAGCTTAAGACTTCTATAGCCAGGCTTGTTACCATATTGTTTCCTGAACTTGAGCAGCTGGTCTCCAGTATCCACATACATTCTATTTACGCTATGCTGGAAGAGTTTCCGGGGTCCGCATATATCGCAGCTGCCCATCTTACCCGGTTAACCGCCCTGCTCCTTAAGGCTTCACGAGGACGCTTCGGTAGAGAAACGGCCATCAGGATCAGGGATACGGCAAAGCGATCTATCGGGGCAGTCAGTCCTGCCAAATCGATGGAATTACAGCATACCATAGCACATTTACGAGTTTATGATCAGGAGATTGGTGAAATCGAATCCGAGATTGAAAAGATCATGGATGATGTAAATTCTCCAATCACTTCCGTGCCGGGCATCGGTATGCAAATGGGGGCGGTTATTCTTGCGGAAATTGGCAGTTTCCGCAGATTTGACTCTCCTGATAAGATTCTGGCCTATGCGGGCATGTCACCTTCAATGTATCAGTCCGGTAAACTGACAGGCAGCTATTCCCGTATGGAAAGAGGGTTATAGGACAGAACGTGTTGGTGGTTAATCCCAAAAACAAGCAGGAAATGAATCGGATTTATGTAATTCTGACCACACAATAGCATCTCCCCATGTGGGAATTGAATCCTCTAATTGGGATCGTTCATTCATCGCTTTATACAGTTTAGAAATGCTTCTGTCAGTGGGCATTACCTTTAGGATTTCAGATGCAGAAAGCGGTTTCGGTGTGTGGAAGTAACACCACCAGAAAACCGCTTTTATGCGTCTTTCAATGGACATCCCCCGATGGTTTCTAAGCATCGTTCTTAATTGTGCATTTATTCCGCCTTCTATACGGTTATTTGTCGATGGTAGTTCTTCTCCATAAGACAACGATTCATCCAAATAGGTAAATAATGTGTTTTGCCGTACTAATCTGGCCAGTGACCGCTCGGCCTTTAGTAAACGTTCATGCATAGGGCGAAGTTTGACTTTCTCATCTCGTGTCATTTCACTAAGAAAGGCCTTATGCCTTATTCTCCAGTTTATCAGTCGGGTTACCCAATTGGCTGCTTGCTCCAAGTCTTTTATCATCAGCAAATCCTTTGCTATCATGTACATTTCAATACCGGCAATGGTTTTAGGACTACCGGTTGTGTATCTCTTTACCT
>UMHW01090242.1_pt1 | contig 63984 bp, 54 predicted proteins | sample 1965631 | NCBI WGS metagenome assembly UMHW01 (sample SAMEA4836107, study PRJEB28245) | human gut metagenome | biome: gut microbiome; material: fecal sample | place: Denmark | collected 2008
AAATTTTCCCCTTGACCCCTTTCGCGCGATTGAGTTGAGCTCTCTTTCTTACTTCTTCCGCGTGTTAGTCCCCTTTTCCCCCTCCCTTCCCTAATTCCTAATTGCTTTTTTACCTTATTAGTGCTAAAATAAAACCCGGTTTCACTTTCCACCCCGAAAAGGAGTTATCACCATGAATGTATGCATCGACGTTCAGGACGTTTCCTTCACCTATGAGGATGCCCCTGAACCCGCTCTCCACCATGTCTCCCTGCAAGTCCACGAGGGCGAATTTCTCGCTGTCCTCGGCCATAACGGCTCCGGCAAATCCACCCTCGCAAAGCTCCTCAATGCCCTCTATCTGCCCACAGAAGGGCATATCACCGTCTGCGGCATGGATACCCAAAGCGACGAGAATCTCTGGAAAATCCGCCAAAAGGCAGGAATGATTTTCCAGAACCCTGATAACCAGCTTGTCGCGACCGTCGTTCGGGAGGATGTCGCGTTTGGGCTGGAGAACCTTGGTATCCCCCGCGAAGAGATGATTCCGCGCATCGACGCGGCGCTTCAAGCGGTTGGCATGAGCCAGTTCGCCGAAGCCGCACCGCATATGCTCTCCGGCGGACAGAAGCAGCGGATCGCCATCGCGGGCATTCTGGCCATGCAGCCGTCCGTCATTATCGCGGATGAATCCACCGCCATGCTCGACCCGTCCGGGCGGCAGGAGGTGCTGTCCACCATCCGCCGTCTCAACCGCGAAAAGGGCATCACCGTCGTGTGGATTACCCACTTCATGGAAGAAGCGGCGCAGGCGGACCGCATCATCGTGATGAATCAGGGCGAGGCGGCGCTGTCCGGCACGCCGCGCGAGGTGTTCCCGCAGGTGGATACCCTGCGCGAATTGCACCTTGACGTGCCGCACATGACCGCATTGGCGGATTCGCTCCGCCGGGACGGGATGCCCCTGCCGGGGAACATCCTGACCGTTGACGAAATGACCAAGGAGGTGCTGACGCTGCTATGTCCCTCGAAGTAAAGCACTTGACCCACACATACAGCGCCGGCAGCGCTTTTCAGGCAACCGCCGTGCATGACGTGTCGCTGACGATTGCGGACGGCGAATTTGTGTGCATCGTCGGGCACACGGGCAGCGGCAAATCGACGCTGGTGCAGCATTTGAACGGACTGCTCAAGCCCACCAGCGGACAGGTGCTCGTCGACGGCGAGGACATGAACGGCGAGAACGTCGACCGCCGCCGCATCCGGCAGAAAGTCGGGCTGGTGTTCCAGTACCCGGAATATCAGCTGTTTGAAGAGACGATTGCCAAGGACATTGCGTTCGGCCCGAAGAACCAAGGGCTGTCGGAGGAAGAAATCGACCAGCGCGTGCGCCGCGCCATGGCGCATGTGCATTTGGACTACGACAAGTACGCCGAGCGCAGCCCGTTCGACCTCTCCGGCGGACAGATGCGCCGCGTGGCGATTGCGGGCGTGCTGGCGATGGAGCCGAAGGTGCTGATTCTGGACGAACCCGCTGCCGGGCTTGACCCGCGCGGCCGTGAGCGCATTCTGGGGATGCTGCAGGAATTGCACCGCGAGGGCGGCGTGACCATCGTCATGGTCAGCCACAGCATGGACGACTGCGCCCGGCTGGCGACGCGCATGATTGTGATGAGCAAAGGCGAACTGGTGCTGACTGACACGCCGCGCAATGTCTTCCGCCAAGCTGACCTGATGCGCTCCATCGGGCTGGGTGTGCCGGAAGCGGCGGAATTGTGCGGTCGCCTGCGCTCCGCTGGGCTTCAACTGCCCGACGACCTGTTCACGCAGGAGGAACTGCACGACCATCTGCTTCGTTTGTGGAAAGAAAAGCAGGAAAAGGAGGCGGCGAAATGAATCTGAACATCACCATGGGGCAGTATTACCCCGTTGACAGCTTCGTCCACCGCCTTGACCCGCGCACAAAAATCCTTCTAACCATCCTGATGATTGTCGCGGTGTTCATGGTGCATTCGCTCATCGGGTACGCGCTGGTGCTGGCGTTCCTCTACTGGGCGGCGAAATGTTCGAATGTCCCCTTCAAGATGCTGATGAAGGGCATCAAGCCCCTGCGCATCATCCTGATTTTGACGTTCGTGCTGAACCTGTTCTTCTCCAATGGCACGACCCCGCTCATCGACTGGTGGATTATCCACATCACCCGCGAAGGGCTGACGCAGGCGGTGCATTACTCTCTGCGCCTTGTGTTCCTCGTCCTCGGCACGTCGCTGATGACGCTGACGACCTCCCCCATCGCGCTCTCCGACGGCATTGAGCTGCTTTTATCGCCGCTCAAGCGCTTTCACTTTCCCGCGCACGAGCTGGCGATGATGATGTCCATTGCGCTCCGCTTCATCCCCACGCTGATGGAGGAAGCGGACAAGATTATGAAGGCGCAGATGGCGCGCGGCGCGGATTTTGAGACGGGCAACCTCTTCGCCCGCGCGAAGGCGATGATTCCCTTGCTGGTGCCGCTGTTCGTCAGCGCGTTCCGCCGCGCGGGTGAATTGGCAATGGCGATGGAAGCCCGCTGCTACCACGGCGGCGAGAACCGCACACGCCTGCGCAAGCTGGAAATCACGAAAAACGACTACCTTGCCTATGGCGCGGTGCTTGCGCTGATACTCCTGATTGTGCTGGAAGGTGTCGTCGTGTCGCACATCGGAGGAATCCTCTGATGGCGCGGCGGATTCTGCTGACGATCGAGTACGACGGCACGGCGTATTCCGGCTGGCAGCGGCAGTATAACGGCTTGGCGGTGCAGCAGCTGATTGAGGAAGCGCTCACCCGCGCAACGGGCGAGGCAATCACTATCACAGGCGCAAGCCGGACGGACGCGGGCGTACACGCCTTGGGGCAATGCGCGCATTTCGACACGTCCTCCCGCATTCCGCCGGAAAAGTACCCGTTCGTGCTGAACACCATGCTCCCGCGCGACATTCGCGTGCAGGCGGGGCGCGAAGTGCCGGACGGCTTCCATGCGCGCTTCATGACCTGCGGCAAGCGCTACACCTACCGCATCCTGAACAGCCGCCATGGCAGCGCCATCCGCCGGAATACGTTCGCGCATGTACCCATTCCGCTGGATGTGGACGCGATGCGTCAGGCTTTGCCGACACTGCTTGGTACGCACGATTTCGCCGCGTATCAGGCGTCCGGCGGCACGGCGAAGACGACCATCCGAACCATCCGCATGGCGGAGATGACCGTGCAGGGCGACGAAATCATCCTCCTTGTCGAGGGGGATGCTTTCCTATATAATATGGTGCGCATCATTGCCGGGACGCTCATCGAAATCGGTCTGCATCGGCGCAGTGCGGACGCCTTCACCGATGCGTTCCGGACGCTTGACCGCCTGTCGCTGGGCGTGACCGCGCCGCCGCACGGCTTGGAGCTGACGAAAGTCTACTACCCGGAGGAAGCGTTTCGGATGCCCGAAGCCGTCCGCTGGCACGAGGAATAACCATTTTTACCCCACAGGAGCTGTTGACCCATGGTAAAATCATTCATGACAAACATGCCCGACCAGTGCGGCGCGTTTCTGGCGGCAAGCCGGATTATCGAGCGCCATCAAGGGAACATCGTGCGCGTGAGCTACAACAAAGCAGTGGATGCGCACGCACTGTTTCTGGATGTTGAGGCGGACGACGCGGTGCTCAGCGCCATCGAGGGCGAACTGAATCAGGCGGGATTCCTCAAATCCGTGCCGCACGCGAAGATTATTCTGGCGCAGTTCGACGTGCCGGATCATCCGGGCGCGGTCGTGCCGATTCTGGAAGTGCTGAACCGCCATCACGTCAACATCTCCTATATTTCCAGCCAGTCGAATGACAGCGGTCATGCGTCGCTGAAAATGGGGCTGTACATCGAAGAGCCGGGCGTGATGGATACGCTGCTGCGGGAGTTGTCGGCGCTGTGCCCGGTGCAGATTCTCTCGTACGATTCCGGCGAAAAGAAGCTGGATACGACCGTGTTCTACCTGCGCTTCGCGTCGGAAATCCGCCGGCTTCTGCGCCTGACGCAGGAGCAGACGAACGAGTTCACCTATTACGCGAACCTCATCATGCAGGAGCTGGACGAGCGGAACGAGCCGCCGAGCAAGACGTTTGAGTACATCAACCGCTTTGCGCGCTTCGTGGCGGAGCACAACGGCGCGGCGTATGAGTGCCGCGTGACGCATGTGCCGCTGACGGAGCAAGTTCGGGCGGTTGTGCTGGAGCCGCCGTTCGGGAGCAACATCACCGTGCTGGAGGATGCGAAAACGAGGGCGCTGCTGGTGATTGACAGCGGCTTCCGCTGCTGTGCGCGCTACACCTTGCGGCAGCTGCGGACGATTTTTCCTGATTTTGACGAGCGGAAGCGCGAAATGCTGCTGACACACTCAGATTCCGACCACACGGGGCTGGCGGAAAGTATGCCGGTCATCTGGTGCAGCCAGCGGACGGCGGACTGCTTCGCGAACGAATCGCTGGGGCTGCCCTCCCCGCGGGAAGCCAGCGCGACGGGGCTGCCCTACTATCGGCTGAACAAGCTGATTACGGAATACGCCGTGCCGCCGCTGAACCGCCTGCGCATCCTAAACACGTCCCACGGCGATGACGAGCAGCCCATCAGCCCGATTGGCGCATTCCTCTTCGGCGATATGCGCTTTAATGTCCTGCAAGGGAACGGCGGGCATGTGCCGGGCGAAACGATGCTGATTGACCCCGTGCACCGCGTGGCATTCACGGGCGACGACTACATCAACCCCCACAACATGACCCCGCCGCAGAAGGAGTTCGACCGCCTTGCCCCCTACCTCGCCCGCAGCGTGAATGTCGATTCCCCGCGCTACCACGCGATTCTCCGCGCCGTCCTCGCCATGCTGGACGGCAAAGGCTACCTGATTTTCCCCGGTCACGGCGGCGTTGTGCAGCGGACGGAAGCGATGTAAAGGGGGGGAAACCGAGGGGCGTTGCCCCTAACCCCCACCAGAGGCTTTGCCTCTGGACTCCACAAGGGACTTCGTCCCTTGACCCTTTCGCGCGATTCAGTTGGTCACATCTTCATGCTTTGCCCGCGTGTTGATCCGGGGGACGGCGTGCCTAATTCCGCATTCCGCATTCCTCATTCCGCATTAACGAAGGGAGTTTCCCATGCTTCGTCTCGATTCGCTCTCCCTCCCCCTCGATTTCACCCCTGAAACGCTGAATGCGCTGATTCTCCGCAAGCTGAAATGCCCGCCGGAGCAGCTCAAAAGCGTCGTACCGCTCAAAAAGGCGGTCGATGCGCGCGACAAGGCGGACGTGCACTTCGTCCTGAGCGTCGCGGTGACGCTGAAGGATGAAGCGAAGGTGTTCGCGCGGCTCAAGCCGGGTGTTGCGGCGCCGTTCACCTTCCCCAAAGCACCGACGCTGCCGAAAGCGCGGTTCGAGCATCCGCCCGTGGTCGTCGGGGCTGGCCCGGCGGGGCTGTTTGCTGCGCTGACATTGGCACGCGCGGGTGCGCAGCCGATTCTCATCGAGCGCGGCAAGCCCGTCGAGGAGCGCACAAAATCCGTGCAGATGATGCAGGAGCAGGGCATCCTCGACCCGGAAAGCAACGTGCAGTTCGGCGAGGGCGGCGCGGGCGCGTTTTCCGACGGTAAGCTGACCACCGGCACGAAATCACCGCTGATTCGCACGGTGCTGCAAACCTTCGTCGATCACGGCGCGCCGGAGGACATCCTGTACATCGCGAAACCCCACGTCGGCACGGATTTGCTCAAGGGCGTTGTACGCTCGATGCGGCAGGAAATCATCCAGCTGGGCGGTCAAGTGCGGTTTGACACGCGCCTGACCGGGCTGATAATGCGCGGCGAAAGCATAGAGGGCATCACGGTGCTCTGCGGCGGCGAAACACAGGAAATCCGCACCGACACAGTGATTCTCGCCATCGGTCACAGCGCGCGCGACACCATGCAGACGCTGTTCCGGCAAGGCGTGCGCATGGAGCAGAAGCCATTCGCCATGGGTGTGCGCATTGAGCATCCGCAAGCGCTCATCAGCCAGAGCCAATACGGCAAATGCTGGACGCACCCCGCGCTGAAGGCGGCAGACTACAAGCTCGCCGTCCATACGCCCGACGGCCGCGGGACATACACCTTCTGCATGTGTCCGGGCGGCGAGGTGATTGCGGCGGCAAGTCAGCCGGATGGTCTGTGCGTCAACGGCATGAGCTACCACGCGCGCGCGGGCGAAAACGCGAACAGTGCGCTGCTGGTGGGCGTGCGTCCGGAGGACTTTGGCGACGATCACCCGCTGGCGGGCTTCGTGTGGCAGCGGAGCATTGAGCAGGCGGCGTTCCGGCTTGGCGGCGGCGGGTACAAAGCGCCTGTGCAGCGTGTGGAGGATTTGCTGCACGACCGCGCCACGACGCGCCTTGGCGACGTGCAGCCGACCTACCGTCCGGGCGTTGTGCCGGCGGATTTGCGCGCGTGTCTGCCTGATTTCATCATCGAGGACTTGAAATTCGGCATTCGGCGGATGGATGGGCAGCTGCATGGCTTTGCGCATCCGGATGCGCTGCTGACAGGCGTGGAGACGCGCTCGTCGTCGCCGGTGCGTTTGCCCCGAAATCGGGAGACGCTGATGGCGGAGCGGGTGGATGGGCTGTACCCGGCGGGCGAAGGCGCGGGGTTCGCGGGCGGCATCGTATCCGCGGCGGTGGATGGGATTCAAACGGCGCTCGCGGCGCTGCATCATCACGCGGAATAAAGCGCTTTCGCCTTTGTGAAACGCCAAGCCCGGCCAGCGACGGCAAAAATCCACATCATCCACAAAATCTACATTATATAAGGAGGGTTTCCCATGTCCAACGTCAAAGAAAATTTCCTGCGGTATGTCCAGATTGAAACGACCTCCAGCGAGACGAGCGGCACTTGCCCGTCCACGCCGAACCAGTGGGTGCTGGCAAAAATGCTGGTGGACGAGCTGCACGCAATGGGCATCGAAAACGCCCGCGTAGACGACCACTGCTATGTGTACGCGACGATTCCCGCCAAGGGCAATCATCCGGCGAAAGTCGGGCTGATTTCGCATATGGATACATCCGACGGCGTGAAGGGCCCGACGCACCCCGTCATCATCGAACACTACGACGGCAGCGCCATCACGCTCAAAAACGGCGTGGTCATCGACGGCTTCCCGTTCCTGAAGGACTTGCAGGGGCAGGAGCTGATTGTCACCAGCGGCGACAGCGTGCTGGGCGCGGATGATAAGGCGGGCGTGGCGGAAATTATGGCGCTGTGCAAGCGGCTGACCGCCCCCGATGCGCCGGAGCACTGCACGGTGTGCATCGGCTTTACGCCGGACGAGGAAATCGGCAGCGGCGCGGATCACTTCGATGTAGCAGGCTTCGGCGCGGATTACGCCTACACGGTGGATGGCGGCGCGCTGGGCGAATTGGAGTACGAGAACTTCAACGCCGCGTCGTGCGCCATCAAGGTACACGGCGTGAACATCCACCCCGGCAGCGCGAAGAACCAGATGCGCAACGCCCTGCTGATGGCCATTGAGTGGAACAGCATGCTGCCCCCGGCGGAAACGCCCGCGCACACCTGCGGCTACGAGGGCTTCTACCACCTGATGCACATGGAAGGCGACGAGGAACTGGCGACGCTGCAATACATCATCCGCGACCACGACGCGCAGAAGTTCGACGCGCGCAAGGCGACTGTGCAGCAGATTACCGACTACCTGAACCAGAAGTGGGGCGCGGGGACGTTCGAGTGCGTCATCCGCGACAGCTACCGCAACATGCGCGAAATCATGGAGCAGCACATGGACGTGGTGGAGAAGGCAAAAGCGGCGTTTGAGGCAAACGGCGTGACCCCCATCATCTCCCCCATCCGCGGCGGCACGGACGGCGCGCGCCTGTCCTACATGGGGCTGCCCTGCCCGAATCTCTCCACCGGCGGTTATAATTTCCATGGCAGAAAGGAAATGATTACCGTCGAGGCGATGGAAGCAATGGTCAATGTGCTGGAAAGCATCGTCCGCAATGCGTAAATCCGCAATTTTTCAGGAGATTTTTTTCGGAAATTTGCAATTAGGCATTGACGTGCGCATCATCTTTTGCTATAATAGCTATACGGTTCGCCATCCGTCTGTCTATGTGGCTGATGTCAAGGCGAGATGAGCGAAAGGAGGGATAACAGTGTCCGAGGTACGCGTCCGTGAGAATGAATCCCTGGAGAGTGCTCTGAAGCGCTTCAAGCGTCAGTGCGCCCGCAGTGGTGTGATTCAGGAAGTTCGTAAGCGTGAGCATTACGAAAAGCCCAGCGTCAAGCGCAAGAAGAAGGCCGAAGCTGCCCGCAAGCGCAAGTATTGATGACTTTTGTCATCATTGCCCCGCGGCATTTCTCAATGGTCCGGCTGTAAGGGTTCTTTGCCCTTCGCCACGAATGTGCTGATTGTGCGCAATGGCATTCCCCTTTCGAGGTTTTTCCTCGGAAGGGGTTTTCTTTTTTAATTCCGCATTCCGCAATAAGAAAAATCTTTCCTATCGCCCCTTGCATAATCGCGTGTATTTTGCTATACTATTGGCAACAGCAGGTTTCTCATGCCTTTCTATATGGTGATTTTGCACTTTACGTCCCTGCTGGCTGATTTTTTTACATCATTATTCTTTTTTTGTGTGCCTTTTTTGATACCCTGATTTTACTGCGCTAAGGAGTATGTTTCTTCTATGCAATTTTGCTTGCAGTTAGCCCCACACGCGAATATCCGCTACCGCGACGCGCAGGTCAAACTTGGTCAAGCCGAGTTGACCTGTTTGCTGTGCGCGCTTTCCCTGCCCGCTGAAACGCAGGTGACGACCATCGGCGGCGTACCATGCCTGACTTTCTCTGCGAAGGCGCTGACCCCCGAAGCCCTTGCGCTGCTTGGCACGCACAGCACACGTCTGATGCTCTTCGAGTGCGTGGATGGCGGTCTGCTGCGCCCGCTGGATTGGATACGCACCGCCTATCTGCCCGACGACCTCTCGGAGATTTTGAAGTACAAGGGCAAAACGAGCGCCGCGTTCACCCATATGATGATGAACTGCGCCCGTGCCGCGAGTGATTTCGCCCTTGCAGACCAGCCGCTGACCGTGCTTGACCCCATGTGCGGCAAGTGCACAACCGGCTTCGTCGCCCTGCAAAACGGCATGAACGCCGTCTGCCTCGACATAGACCGCAAGGATTTGAAGGAAGCGGCGGATTATTTCAGCAATTATCTGCAATTCCACCGTCTGAAGCACCGCCTCGCGCAGAGCAGCCGCACGCTGCAAAAGACCGCCGTGCCGATTGCCGAATACACCCTCAGCGACACGAAGGAGCATTTCGCGGCGGATGATGTGCGCACGCTGATGCTGGCGGAGGGGGACAGCGGGCTTGTCGGCGACCTGCTGAAGAAGCGTCCGGCGGATTTGCTCGTCTGCGACCTTCCCTATGGCGTGCAGCACGCGCCGCAGAACGGGAAAAAGGCGGAGAGCTTTCCCAAGCTGCTGGAGCGCATCCTCCCCGCGTGGCGTCGGGCGCTCAAACCCGGCGGCGCGGCGGCGATTTCCTTCAACACGCTGACGCTGCGCAAGGATACGCTGCTGACGCTGCTGCAAAACGCAGGCTTCACGCCGCTGACCGAGCCGCCGTATGATGACTTTTCGCATTTCGTTGAGCAGGCAGTGCACCGCGACTTCATCGTCGCCCGCAATGAACAGCCGTAACGGATAATATAGATTACAGAGATTTGGGAGAGCAAGGAGGCTTTTTCAAGCTATGTCCGAATGGAAGAATCAAGATTTTAGTCAGCTGACGGTGCTGGAGCTGCGCAAGGTTGCCAAGGCCATGGGCGTGCAGCTCGGCGCGGGCATTTCCAAGGCAGGTATCGTCGAGAAACTCGACCGCGCGCGCAACGCGAAATACAGCGACATCCCCGCTGTGCCGATGGATTTCACCCCCATTCCAAAGTCTGACGACAAACAGGAATCCCCCGTGGAAAAAGCCGAGGTTCCCGCTGCCGTGAAGGATGAGAAGCCGTCGGAATCCCCTGCGCCTGCCAACAAGCAGCCCGTACCAGCCGCCGACAAACCGGAAACTGCCGCACCCGCAGTCGCCGCACCCGCGGTCGCCGCGTCCAAGCCGGAAGCGGAAAAACCCGCCGCGTCCGCACGGCCCGCATCGGATGCGCGCCCTGCCATAAGTGGCTTCCGCCCGGCGTATCAGGCGCCCGCGACGCCGCCGCGCTTCGGCAGCAAGCCTGCATATCAGGCATCCAGCAATTCGTTTGGCAATCGCCCGGCACGTCCGCAGGGGAACGACTTTGCCCGCCCGGCGCGTCCGGTAAACTACACGCGCTTTGGCCCGGCGGCACAGGCGGATTCTACGAATGACCGCTCGTATGACGCGCCCCGCACAACCAGCAGCTGGGCTGACCGCCGCCCGACGTACGGCAGCGACCTGCCCGACCGCCGCCCCGCCTATGGCACGGATGCGCCTGACCGCCGTCCCGCGTACGGCAGTGACCTGCCCGACCGCCGCCCTGCCTATGGCACGGATGCGCCGCGTTCCGCCTTCGGCACGGACGCTCCCCGCTATTCCCGTTCCTACGATGCACCGAGCGCCTTTGACAGCGGCCGCGCCCGCCAGCCCGGCTTCAACAGTCCCCAGCGCGACGTACCGTCAGACTTGCAGAGCATGTGGGCGGGTTCGCCGAGCGACATGCTGTCCCCAGCGGAATGTCAGGATGGTTCGGGCATTTTGGAGCTGCACCCGGACGGCTACGGATTCCTGCGCGGCGCGTCGCTCACCCCCAGCAATCGCGATATTTACGTCTCGATGGCGCAGGTTCGCCGCTTCTATCTCCGCACGGGCGACTTCGTAACCGGCAAGGTGCGTCCCCAGCGCGACGGCGACAAGTACTCCGCCATGCTCTACATCACCGAGGTCAACGGCTGCCCCGCTGATTCGCTGGCGAGCCGCCCCGCGTTTGACGCCCTGACGCCCTGCTATCCGCACGAGCACATCACCCTCGAAGTGGAAGGCGCCAGCAATGAGTTCCTTGACATGCGCCTGATTGACCTCGTTGCGCCGATTGGCTTTGGTCAGCGCGGGCTGATTCACTGCCCGCCTGCCGTGGACAAGGCGCGTCTGCTGTCCTCCATTGCCAACGCAGCCAGCATCTGCCATCCGGATGCGGTGGTGATGACGCTGCTGCTGGGCGGCACGCCCGAGGACGCGACGCTCTACCGTGACCACACGCACGGCGAGGTGATTGCCTCCACCTTCGATCAGACGCCGGAAAATCACCTGCGCATCACCGACATGGTGCTGGAGCGCGCCGAGCGGCTGGTGGAAATGAAGAAAAACGTGATTCTGCTGGTGGACAGCCTGACCTACCTCTCCAAGGTTTACACAACCGCGGCTGTTCAGCAGGGGCGGCAGACCATCGGCATGGTGAATCCGGTAAGCCTGCAAAAAGCGAAGAAGCTCTTCGGCGCGGCGCGCTGCCTGCGTGAAGGCGGTTCGCTGACGATTTTCGCCGTCATGAACATCGAAACGGGCAGCCGTGTGGATGACTCCATCGCGGAAGACCTGAAGGGCACGGCGAATATGGAGCTGGTGCTGGACACGGCGGCGGCACGCGCGGGCATTTATCCCCCGGTCAACCTGCTGCTCTCCGGCACGAAGCGCGCCGAACTCATCGCCAGCAAGGAGCAACTGGACGGCATCAAGCTCATCCACGAGATGCTGGGCAGCCTGCGCGCGGTGGACATGATTCCGCAGCTGCTGTCGATGCTGGAAAAGACGACCAACAATGAGGATTTGCTTGTCCGCATCAAGGACTGGGCGGCGCTGATGAAGCAGTAATCCGCCCTGCTTCCCAAAAAAGCAGAAAAAAGTTTCGGATTCAGAGAAAAAAGGCTTGCAATCCCCCCGCAAATATGATACAATGATTTCTGCGGCTGAATAAGCTGATCATTGCATACGCGAAAGAGGTGAAATCGCAATGAAGGAAAAGATCCATCCCAACTACGGCAAGTGCATCGTTCGCTGCGTGTGCGGTGAGACGTTTGAAACCGGCTCGACCAAGAAGGAACTTCGAGTGGATATCTGCTCTAAGTGCCATCCCTTCTACACCGGCAAGCAGAAGCTGGTGGATACCGGCGGACGTGTCGATCGTTTCAAGAAGCGCTTCGGTCTCAACTAATTTTCGAGACAGCTGCTTCTCACGAGCTATCACGAGAGATAACAGGGCATTGCTTCGGCAGTGTCCTGTTTTCGTTTGCACCTTTTTGCGGTATCAAGCAGGATTTTGCCCTCCCCGCGTTGAAATTGCCAAAGGGAAAGCGCTTTGCAATCTGCTTTCTCATGAGGAAACGACGATGCTTTTCAAATCATCTGCTTCTCCCAAAGGAAATCCGGGCAGCAAGCGCCTCCGCCGTACGCTGGGGCTGTTGCTGGGCAGCGCGCTGGCGGTGCAGTACAAGCAAGACCGAATCTTCCGCGCGAGCGTGAATTTGCAGCTGGTGATGGTGCTCAACTACCTTTACGCGGCTTATAACCTGCTGACTGCGCTGCAAAGCGGGTCGGTGTGGCTGCTGTCGCTGGGCATCTACACGCTGATGCTCGCCATCGTCCGCACCGACCTGACGCTCTCGCACCACCGCGGGCGGAAGCTGCCGCCGGACGCCCTGCCGCGCCACGAATCCCGCTGCTATCGGCGCGTCGCGTGGTCGCTGCTGGCGCTGAATGTGCCGATTGGCGGCTTGACGCTGCTGATGGTGTCGGGGCAGTCCGTCTCCGCGCTGCCCGGCCACCTGATTTACCTCTCCGCGCTCTACACCTTCGTCATGATGTTTCTTGCCATCTCGAACCTGATTCGCTTCCGCAAGCTCGGCAGTCCGATTCTCTCGGCGGCGAAGGTGCTGTCGCTCGTCGCGGCGCTGCTGTCGCTGCTGACGCTGCAATCGGCGCTGATTGACCGCTTCGGCACGGCGCAGGGTTCTTTCCGTCTGATGATGGCGCGGCTGACCGGCAGCGCGGTCTACGCGGCGGTGCTGATTATCGCCGTGTGGATGCTGCGCCGCCCGCTGACAATCAGCGCGAATGGGATTGAGGAGGAACTCACTGCGCCATGAGCGGCAAGGGTTTCGCCTCTGCGGAGGCGAAACCCTTGCTTCCAAAAGCGCACTGCATGGGGAAAATCAAAATCCCCAAAAGCAAAAAAATCGCCATCGGGCACGCAATTCGCTCCCGATGGCATTTTTCATTACGCTTTGACATTCCCCAAACTCAGCGGCATCAGCACCACCAAGTGCGGCTGGCACGACAAATCCCCCGCCGACACCCGCAGCAGCGGCAGCTCCTCCGCTTTCTCCGGATACAGGCGCAGGAAGTCCGTCACCGGCGCAATCGGCCACGACGCATTCGCCGCCGTCTTGTAGTGCATCGGCAGAATCACCCGCGCGTGCAGCACGTCCGCCACCTGCTTCGCCATCGGCGCGTCCATCGTGTAGTACCCGCCGACGGGCAGCATCACGATATCCGCACTGCCCAAAAGCAACCGCTGCTCCGTCGTCAGCATGTGCCCCAAATCGCCAAGGTGCATCACCGTCAGCCCTTCCGCCTTCAGGCAGAACAGCAGCGTCTTGCCGCGCAGCTTCCCCTGCTGCTCATCGTGGTACGCCTCTATCGCCCGCACCGCCGCGCCGCCGCCGAGGTCAAAATCCCCCGCCCGGTCAATCACGCGCGGATGCCCAGGAATCGTCTCAACCGCGTTGTGGTCATGGTGCTGATGCGACACCAGTACCACATCCGCCGGATTCGCCGTCACAGGATAGCCGCACGACGCATCATACGGATCGGTGACGATGCGGAGACCGTTGTCCAGCTCAATGACAAATTTTGCGTGCCCCATACAGCTGATAATCATGGATTTCCCGTCCTTTCTTCCGCCGCGCGGCAGAGATACGGCAGCAAGCGTCCCGGCAGCGGATTGTGCGTCCGCAAGCGCGCCGCTAAATCCCGATGCAGCATACGGCAGTATTTCTCCATCGCCTGACCGCCGGCATCCGCCGATTTCAGCAGTGCCCGAAGCAGCGTGCCGTCCGCCGTATCATCCGGATTGCGCGCAAGCAGCGACAGGCAGCAGCCAAGTTCGCCCGGCGCGTCGGGGATTTTTGTCGGCATATCCGGCGGATTCGGCAGCTTGTCCAGCAGCAGCCAGCCGCCGTGTATCCACGTCCGCCAGCCGTGCTTCTCTGCCAGTCGGCAAAAATCCGCCGCGTCCGCCAAAAGCGGCAAATCCGTCGCGAAGAGCGCGTTCGCGTCCTCCGACCGCCGCAGCGCTGGGCGGCGAAGCGTCGGCACGGTTGCCAGCATCTCCTGCAGCTCCTGCCGAAGCGCCGACAGCATCCTTACTGCGCCCCCGTCGCGCAATAGTCAATGTGAATGGTGTGCATGGCGGTGAAGCGCCCCTGCACATCCAGCTGATATTCGAGGTGCACCATCCCGGCGTCGTCCGCCGCGCGGCACTTGACCTGCGTCGGGAACACCGCCATCGCCATATCCCCGAACGGCGTGTGATACGCGCCCTCAAAGCGCTGATCCTTTACGAACACCATCGTCGTGCCGTATTCGCCGGGACGGCTCATGGTCACGCGGTGCTCGGACAGCGACAGAATCACGTCGCTCGTCACCATCTCGCTGTCATCCTCCGTCGGCATGGACTCCTGATAGCGGATGAGATAGCCGCTGGCGGTTTTCTTAAGTTCTCCGCGGCAGAACAGCTGCATCGGCGCTTCCTGCTCGCCCTCTTCGTCGCGGATGGTGCTGACCAGGTTAATCAGCACGGGCGTTTTATCCTGTTTCTTCACTTCTGCTCCTCTCGGACTGTATCCGAACGTGTGGTTTGCCGCCTTTTGTCGGCGGCGCTTATAGTATAGCACATTTTTTCGCCTTGCACAATCACCGCGTTTGGCGTATGATAGAGGAAAGACACTTTTGTGGAGGGCAAAAGCTATGCTGCGGATTGGAGCACGGGCGAAAATCAACTGGACGCTGGATATTACCGGGCGGCGGGCGGACGGCTACCACCTGATGGACATGCTGATGCAGAGCGTGACGCTTGCCGACGAAATCACGCTGGAGAAGACGTTAGACGGCGTCATCACGCTGACGACGGGCGGCACGCCGCTGCTCCCGGCGGACGAGCATCATCTGGCGCTGCGGGCGGCACGGGCGCTGCAAAAGGCGGCAAGCTGTCCGCTGGGGGCGCGCATTCATGTCGAGAAGCACATTCCCGTTGGGGCGGGCATGGGCGGCGGCAGCAGCGACGCGGCAGGCGTGCTGGTGGGGCTGAATCGCCTATGGGAAACCGGGCTGACGCGGGCGGAGCTGGAAGATGTCGGCTTGACGCTGGGGGCGGACGTGCCGTTCTGCATCCGCGGCGGATTGACCCGCACCCGCGGCATTGGGGAAGCAATGCAGGAACTCCCCTGCGGGCGCTGCTTCCCGCTGGTGGTGATTCAGCCGTGCGGCGGACTTTCGACGCGCGACGTGTTTGCGGCATACCATGCGCAGGCGGTTTCGTTCCGTCCGGACAATGACGCGGCGCAGGCGGCTTTGGCGGATGGGGATTTGCGCGCGCTGTCCCCGGCGCTGGGGAACGTATTGCAGCCGATAAGCGAGCAGATGCGTCCAGCAATTGCGGATGCGATTGCGGATTTGCGGAAGTGCGGCGCGGCAGCTTCGCTGATGACCGGGAGCGGGTCGGCGGTGTTCGGCGCGTTCGAGACGGAGGAATCCGCAGACGCGGCGTTTGCGGCGCTGTCACAGCGGTATGACAGGGTGTTTCGGTGTGAAACGTGCATGGAGAGCGTCATCGAACAAATTTGATATGCCAAAGCAGGTCGGAAGCGCGATTGCCTCCGACCTGTTTGCTTATTGACTCTTCTTCCACACCACTACGCCCGTGCCCGCTTTGAGGGCATCCGGCAAATCGGGATTCAGCCGCCGCAGTGTTTCCTGCGGCACGCGGTATTCCTTCGCCAGCGTCCACCAGTCCTCGCCGGTCTGGCAGTAGCACAGGTACAGCCCGTCGTCCACCTCATCTGCCGCTTCTTCCTGCACGTCGGTCAACAGGTGCGCACTTTGCGTCTCCACGCCGTCGCAGGTCAGGCGGAGGACGTAGCGCAGTTCTACGCGGTCGGAGGTAATCGGCGTGGCTTCCACCTCATCCGCCGTCAGGGTCAGAATGCTGTCCGGCGCGGCAGAGACGGCAAAGGACGTGCGGAACGGCGTTTCCTGATGCACGGTCACGGGCGCGGTGTTCTCGTCGGTCATGTACAGCAGGGTGATTTCGAGCATCCCCTCGGTGTTCAAGCGGCTGCCCGTGCTGTCCTGCGCGGTCATGATGGGCGTGGCAAACGCGGCAAGCATCCCGCGCACAGGGGGCGTGCCGTCGGGCAGGAGCAGCGTCGTCTTGCCGGATTCAGCGGCAGAGGCGCGCCTTTGCCCCGTGCGAATCACCACGTCGCGCCCGGAAAAGGTCAGCGCCGCCCCCTGATAGGTGTACGCATCGCGCAGGACAGTCAGCTTCTCCTGCGTGTCCGCCGTCCCCTGCACGCCAAGGAGGACTTCCGCCCGCAGCGTCTTTCCCCCGTCGCCCGCGTCCTGACTGGCGACCGCGACGTCACGCACGGTCACGCGGGCATCAAGCAAATCACCGCTTTCGCCGCTGAGTTCGAGCGTCTGGCTGAACGGCGCCTCATGGTGCGTGACGACAATCGGCTTGCCGGGCAAATCGCTGGCGTGCACCGCCGAAATGGTCACCGTGCCTTCCACGCCGATTCTGCCCTGTCCGCCCGTGATATCGCTGATTTGTGCCGCCGCGTCCGCGCAGAGCGTCTCGCGCACCTGCAAGCCCTCCGGCAGCTCAAATTCCTCCCGGAGCAGCGTATCCGCCTGTCCGCTGGCGACGGTTCGGCGCAGGGCAATCTCCTGCGTGGCGACTTCCGCGCCGCCCGGCGCATTCACCCCTGTGAGCACCTCCAGCGCCTGCGTGGACGCGCCGCGGGCATCCAGCTGCACAATCGCGCGCATATTCAGCCGCCCGCCCTGCACTGAGGCATCCACATGCTCCACCCGCGCCTGTGCCTGTACGCGACCTTTCGGCTGCGCGCCCGGCAAATCGCACTGGTGGATAAAGTCCGCCGTCGCCTCCACCACATGCACCTGATTCGGCGCGCCCTGCGTGTAGAGGACGTGGAAAATCACCTTGCCGGAGAGCGTCGCGCGGTCAGCCCCACTTTCGGCGCTGTCCACCACCGCCATCCCGCCCGCGTGCAGCACGTGCGTTTCCTCCCGCAGGCCGCCGGGCAGCGTAATTTCGCCTTCCACCACCGCCTGTGACGCGCCGTGTGCCGTCACCTGCTCCATCGTCACCGTTTCCTTCCGAAGCTGCGCATCCACCGCGTTTTCCTCCTTTCGGTTGTTCGGGACAAGGTATGCGCAATTCTCCCCCGGCAGAACGCGCAAGTTTCATGAAATTCTCATCTTTTGTGCTTTCCTTTTGCCCGGCAAGTGTGCTATAATAGAAAGGGTTGCTGTGTTTTGCGCGGTCACAGTGTATTTTTCAGGCGGCAAAGCGTATTTTTCCGCCGCTTCCCCTTGCGCATCCGCGCCGCTTTCCGGTATAATGACAGCATCCCGCGATTGATTGAGGAGTAAGGAGACTTCCATGAGCAAGTCCAAGAAGAAAAAGGAAACCAAAGCGGTTATCGCCGGTCAGATTGCGTTCTGGGTGTCATTTCTGGGGATTATTTCTCTGCCGATTCCCGGCTTCTGGCGGTTCGTCGGCGGATTTGCCATTGCCTCCGGGCTGAAGAAGCTGATTGAGACGATGGCGACGCCGCTGGATGGGCTGCACACCGAGAATGGCGAGCGCGTGAAGGAAGAGCCGGTGATTCAGGTGGGTACGCCGGAGGATCAGCGCGCGAAGGAAGTTGTCGCCGGCGGGCTGGACTTGCTCAGCCAGATTGCCGCCGAGCGCGAGCAAATTGACGAGTTCGTGATGACCCGGCGGCTGAAAGACCTTGATGAATTGGTGCGCAAGATGCTGCAAACAGTCGTCGATGACCCCAATGAGGCCAGCCGGATGCGCAAGTTCATGAGCTACTATCTGCCCACGACGCTCAAACTCCTGCAGTCCTACCGCACGATGAAAACCCGCGGCGTGTCGTACAGCGAGATGAACACGACGCGCGAGAACCTCATCCACGCGCTGGACATGATTCTGCAAGCCGCGCAGAAGCAGCTTGACGCCATGCACAAGGATGACATGCTGGACATGAGCGCGGACATGGACGTGCTGGAGCAGATGCTCAAGCGCGACGGCTACATGGAGAGTGTGCTGTCCGAATCGCTGAAAGAGGCGAACCGGCAGCAGCAGAACGCGTCTGTCCCCTATTCGACGCAGCAGGCGGATTTGCACACATCCGGTACGGCGGCGGCGCGGCAAATGAATCAGGGCGCGCCCGTGCTGAAAATGCCGGAGGAGGATATTCCCGAAGCCGACCGGCAGCAGAAGAAGTTCTATCAGAATTAACAATTATCAATATACACGAGGAGGATTTTCCCATGGCTGATCAGTTCCCGATGCTTTCCCTCACGCCGGATGTTCCCGATCCCGTCGCGCCGTCCGCAGCCCCCGCGCAGAGCATTCAGCAGCAGCCCGCCGCCCCCGCATCGACCACAGCTGAACCGCTTGCCGTGCCGACCGCTGCCGCCGCGCAGCCGCAGGCCAGCGCCCAAGCGACCGCGCCCCGCCTCGACCAGAGCCAGCTGACCCCCGCCGAGCGCGCCGCGATTGAGGACTTCCTGACCAAGCTGGACATCACCAATCCTGACCATGTGCTGCTCTTCGGCGCGGATGCGCAAAAACACATCAGCGATTTCTCCGAGAGCGCGCTGCAAGCCGTCCGCACGTCGGACACGGGCGAAGTCGGCAAGATGCTGGAAAACCTCGTCGTTGAACTGAAGGGCTTTGAGGCGGACGCGGAAGAACCCAAGGGCATCTTCAAAATCTTCCACAGTGCCGACAACCGCATTGAGCGCATGAAGGCACGCTATAACAAGGCGAATGTGAACGTCGAAAATATCGCGACCTCGCTGGAAGGGTATCAGGCGCAGCTGCTCAAGGACGTTGCCATGTTCGACCGCCTGTACGACCAGAACACGGCATATTTCCGCCAGCTGACGCTCTACATCATCGCGGGCGAAGAGAAATTGCAGCGCGTGCGCGAGGGCGAACTGAAGGAGCTGATGGCGAAGGCGGCAGAATCCGGCGACGCGATGGACGCGCAGAAGGCGAACGACCTTGCCGCGCAGTGCGACCGCTTCGAGAAAAAGCTCCACGACCTGAAGCTGACCCGTCAGGTATCCATGCAGATGGCGCCGCAGATTCGCCTGCTGCAAAATAATGACAGTTTGCTGGTGGAACGCATTCAGTCCACCATTTCCAACACGCTGCCGCTGTGGAAGAACCAGATGGTGCTGGCGCTTGGGCTGCACCACACGCAGCAGGCGATGCAGGCACAGCGCGCGGTCACGAACATGACCAACGAGCTGCTGAAGAAGAACGCCGAGACGCTCAAAATGAGCACCATCGAGACGGCAAAGGAATCCGAGCGCGGCATCATCGACATCGAGACGCTCGTGCAGACGAACCAGAGCCTCATCGACACCATCAACGAAGTGATGACCATCCAGCAGGAAGGTCACACCAAGCGCGTCGAAGCCGAAAAGACGCTCTATCAGATGGAAAACGACCTCAAAAAGAAGCTGCTGGAAACGAAGATTTGATTTTCCCCCAAACCTCCCGGCAGGACGCGAAAAAAACGCCCTGCCGGGGTGTTTTGCTTCTTCTATCAGATGATTTTGCCGAAATTTGCAGTCTTTTGCCACGCTGAATCGTTCTATTGAAAATCCGCTTTGCGCGCCGGAAGGAGGAATCTTCATGCGCATCATCGGTCTGACAGGCGGTATTGCCTGTGGAAAATCCACCATTTCGCTCACGCTGAAATCGCTCGGCGCCACCATCATCGACGGCGATCAGCTCTCCCGCGCGCTGACGCAGCCGGGCGGGCTGGCACTGCCCGCGATTCGCGCAGAATTCGGCAGCGAGGTTTTCCACGCGGACGGCACGCTTGACCGCCGCGCGCTGGGCAGCCTTATCTTCGCCAGCGACGAGCGCCGTCATGCGCTGGATGACCTGATGCAGCCGCTCCTGCGGGAGATGATTGAACGGGAAATCCTCCGCGCGAAGGAGGGCGGCGCGAAAATCTGCGTGCTGGACATGCCGCTGCTCTACGAAGCTGGGCTGGACGGGCTGTGCAACACGGTCTGGTGCGCGTCGCTCCCCCGCGAGACGCAGCTTGCCCGCCTGATGGCGCGCGACGGCTTCACCCGCGAGGAAGCGGAAAACCGCCTGCGCAGCCAAATGGACACGGCAGAAAAGGCGCGCCGGGCGAACGTCGTCATCCCGACAGACGGCACGATTGAAGAAACCGCCGCACTGATTCCCCCGCTTTACGCCGCTGAACTTGCCAAGGAGGGTTCGCATGGAAAACACACCGCGTCCCAGACGAAGTGACCGCTATCAGGCACAGGCAGCCCCATCCGCGCAGGAAGCGCAGCCGGTGACGCAGCATCCGGTGCAACCGACGCGGGGCTATCCGCCGCAATCAAATTCACAGAATACACCGCCCTCGCCTGTGCAGCAAGCCATGCAGCCGCGCTCTGCCGCGCCCGCGTGGTATCAGCAGCAGACAGGGTATTACACGCAGCTGCCGAATCAGCGTCCGCCGCAGCGTCCCGCGCAAATGCCGCCCGTGCGTCAGGCGCAGGCGCCGTATGCGGGCATGAATCCGGCGTATTCGCATCCGCAGCGCCGCACTGCCCCGCTTCCGACGCAATCCGCCGTGCCGCATCGGGTGGAATCCGCCTCGACGGAAACCGTCCCGACGGAAACTGCCGACCCGAACCGTCTGCCCGTTTGGCTGACGTGGACAATTGTCGGGCTGTGCATCGTGCTGCTGGGGCTGCTGGCGGCGCACTACCTGATGCAGGCGTACCTGACGACGCGCGCCGAAGAGTGGGAAACCGCGCGGCAGAACACGCTGAGCTACTATCACGTCGTCGAGGGCGAAAGTGGAAATTCCATCACCTACCAGCCGCTGATTGAGCGCTATGCGGCGGAATACAACCTCCGCCCCGCGTTCGTCGCCGCCATCATCCGCAACGAAAGCTCCTTCCGCACGGATGCGGAATCGAGTGTGGGCGCGCGCGGGCTGATGCAGCTGATGCCAGACACGGCAGAATGGATTGCCGGGAAAATTGGCGACAGCAATTATTCCTTCGACCACCTCTACGACGCGGAAACGAACATCCGCTACGGCTGCTGGTACTTGAATTACCTGTCCAAGCTGTTCCGGGGCGACGCGGTGCTTGTCTCCTCCGCCTATCACGCGGGGCAGACGACCGTCACCCGCTGGCTGAGCGACAAGAGCATTTCGTCAGACGGCGTGACCATCCCCGTAGACAAGCTGCCGGACGGCCCGACCAAACAATACGCAGGGAGAGTGACGACATCCTATGGCATTTACGAAGCCCTTCTCTACCCCAACGAAAGCGCGGAAGCTGCTGGCGCTGCTGCTGGCGATATTGTGTCTGCCCTTGCTGTCCGCGCAGGCGTCGCCAACCAGTGACGCACTGGTCATCGGCATCCAGAGCAGCAAGACGACGAGCCTGAATCCCCTCTTCCCGGTCGAGCGGGACATGCTTTCCATCTTCGACCTGATGTACAATTCGCTCATCACCATTGACGACAACTATCAGCCGCAGGCCGGTCTGGCGGAAAGCTGGACGCAGACCGGCAATGGCCGCACATGGACGTTCACGCTGCGGCAGGGCGTGCTGTTCTCCGACGGGACGGAAATGACGGCGAACGACGTCGTCGCGACGGCGAACTACATCATTTCCTGCGCCAAGGACACAAACCTGACGAACAAGGGATACTACGCCAATCTGCGCTACTTCGTCAAGGAAATCAAGGCACGGGACAACTACACGGTGGAGGTGCGCGCCGATCGGCAGTATTACGGCGTGCTGTACGCCATGACATTCCCGGTGCTGCCCGCAAGCGCACTGGAAAGCGCAAATCCCCCCGGCACAGGCGCGTACATGATTACGGCCTTCACGCCCTATTCCAACGGCACGAAGGGCAGCATGACGCTCTCGCTGAACCCGTATTACAGCGGCAAGCCGCCGCAGTTCAAGAATCTCTACTTCGACCTGTACGGCAAGGACGCCGACGTGGTAAATGCGTACCAGTATTCCAACGTCGATGCCATATTTTCCCGCTCATTGTCCATTGCGCAGTACAAATCTTCCACCAACACGCTCGCCATCACCTACCGCACGAATCAGCTGGAGTGCCTGCTGCTGAACAACTATCTCGGCTCGATGACGAACAACATGCGCACGGCGATTCGCTCCTGCATCAACATTGATTCCATCGTCCAGTCCGTCTACATGAGCATGGTTGACCGGACGAACACGCCCATGATTCAAGGCACGTGGATGTACAATTCGAACTTGTCCTCCTACTTCCAGGTTGATTTGAACAAGGCGCGGCAGCTGCTGGAGGAGGACGGCTGGTACGACACCGATGGCAGCGGCTATGTGGACAAGCCCAACAAAAACAACGAAGCCGCTGACCTCACCTACAACATCATCACCTACGAAGAGCCGGACAACAGCGTGCGCGTGCAGGCGGCGAACATGATTGCCGACATGCTGGGGCAAATCGGCATCAAGGCGACGGTGGAGACGGTGTCGTACAGCACGATGCAGGAGCGCCTGAAAGCGGGCAATTTCCACATTGCGCTGGTTTCCTTCGCCATGGACGTCTGCCCCGACCCTGGCTTTCTGCTGATGAGCGGCAACACCTGCAACTACGTCGCCTACCGCTCAAAGACGATGGATGCGCTGTTCAAGAAGCTGCGCACGCAGGTCACGCAGGCGGATTACCAATCCGTGCTGTACGACATTCAGGAGCAGTTTGCGAAGGACTGCCCGTTTATCTGCCTGTACTACCGCGGCGGCACGGTGCTGACGCGGCGGATGTACACCACCACCCGCGATGTGCGCGAGGGCCATCTGCTGGATGGGATAGAGTCGTTCTACGACTGATTGATTCGTGCTTTCTGCGTAGAAGATTCTGCTTCATGCGCAGGGATTTCGCCTCTGCGGAGGCGAGGAGGGGGCTTTCCGATCGCCCCCTCCACCCCTTCGGGTGCGCACTACCATAGTTGACTTTTGTTGTTGCAGGGGGAATCACGGTATTTTCCCCCTTTCCAGCACTTTCCGCCACAGTTTTTCATCTCCTTTGCCCTGCCGGGTTGATTTCGGCAGGGTTTTGCTATATAATCAAGATGGAATTTTCTTTATAAGGAAGGTACACACATGGACTGGATTGAATTGACGATTCATACCACCACGGCAGGCGCGGACATTGTGTCCGAGGCGCTGATGGCGGAGGGCGCGACCGGCACGATGGTAGAGGATCGCGCGGATATTCCCGACCCCGACAAGCCCAATGGCTACTGGGAGATTATCGACCCGAATCTGATTGCCTCCATGCCGGAGGATGTGCTGGTACACGCGTGGTTCACGCCGGACAGTTCCTTCGCAGACCGGATGCAGGCGCTGCGCAGCCGCTGCGACGAACTGCATCACATGGATTTGGGGCTTGACCTCGGCACGCTGGAAATTTCGACGCTGAATGTCCACGACGAGGACTGGGCGGAGGTGTGGAAGAAGTTCTACAAGCCGTTCAAGGCGGGGCGTTCGCTGGTGGTGAAGCCGACGTGGGAGCATTACGACCCGCAGCCCGGCGACCGCATCATCGAGATTGACCCCGGCATGGCGTTCGGTTCCGGCACGCACGAGACGACCTCGATGTGCCTGGAGCTGCTGGAGGACGCGATGCACGGCGGCGAATCGGTCATCGACGTGGGCACGGGCAGCGGCATTCTCGCCATCGGCGCGGCGATGCTCGGCGCGAAGGACGTGCTTGCCATCGACATTGACCCCGTGGCGGTGCGCGTGGCGAAGGAGAACATCGAGCACAACCACCTGTCCGACCGCGTCCGCGCGGTGGAGGGCAATCTGCTGGCGAGCAGCGACGGCGTGTGCGACCTGTGCGTGGCGAACATCATCGCCGACGTCATCTGCATGTTCGCACAGCCGCTGGTGGATCACATCGTCCCCGGCGGGCTGTTCATCTGCTCCGGCATCATCAAGGAGCGCGAACAGGACGTGGTGAACGCGCTGACCGCCGCCGATTACACGATTCTGGAAACGAAGCGCAAGGGCGAGTGGGTCGCCATGCTGTCCCGGAGGAAGAAGTAATGCACCGCTTTTATGCTGACGGGCTGGGTGAAATCGGCAGCCTTGTCACGCTGTCGGAGGAGGACGCGCGTCATGCGTCCCGCGTGCTGCGAATGCAGCCGGGCGACGCGGCAGAGCTGTTCCTGCACGGCCGTCGCTTTTCCGCCGAAATCGCGGAAATGACGGCGGAGGGCGTGACGGCGCGCTTGATAAGCGAACTGCCCTCCACCGAGGCGACATTGCGCATCACGCTTTATCAGGGTCTGCCGAAAGCGGAGAAGATGGAGCTGATTGTGCAGAAGGCGGTGGAGCTGGGCGCGGCGCGGGTCGTCCCGGTCGCCATGAGCCGCTGCGTCGTGCAGCTCAGCGCCAAGGACGGCGCGAAGAAGCAGGAGCGCTGGCAGAAAATCGCCCGCGAAGCCTGCAAGCAGTCCGGGCGCTGCCAGATGATGGCGGTGGATGCGCCGATTGCTTTCCCCGCCCTGCTGGCAGCGCTGAAAACGCACGAAGCCGCCATCGTCCCGTGGGAGGACGCGCGCGGGTACAGCCTGACCGCCTTCCACCGGGAGCATCCGGAAATCCACGACCTCGCGATTGTCATTGGCCCTGAAGGCGGCATGAGCGCGGACGAAATCGCCCGGATGAAAGACTGCGGCTGCCAAAGCGTGACGCTCGGTCCGCGCATTTTACGCACCGAAACCGCAGGACTTTGCGCCTTAAGCGCCTTGTTCTGCCTATACGGTGAATTGGAGTGAAACCATGAAAACTGCTGCCTTCCACACCCTTGGGTGCAAGGTCAACCAATACGACACGCAGGCGATGCTGGAGAAATTCCGCGCCGCCGGCTATGAAATCGTCCCGTTTGACGCGGACGCGGATGTTTACGTCATCAACACCTGCACCGTGACCGGCACGGGCGACAAGAAATCCCTGCAATTGGTGCGCCGCCTGCGCCGCGAACATCCGGACAGCGCGCTGATTCTGGCGGGCTGTCTGGCGCAGCGCAAGCCGGAGGATCTGCTTGAAACTGGCGCGCGCCTCGTCATCGGCACACAGCACCGCGGCGAAGTCGTCGAACTGCTGGAAAAGGCGCTGCGGGAGAACACATCCATCAACGCCGTCAACGAGCTGAACGCCACGACCCCCTTCGAGCCGCTGACCATCACCTCACAGGAGGAACACACCCGTGCGACGCTCAAAATTCAGGAGGGCTGCAACAACCACTGCACCTACTGCATCATCCCCAGCGTGCGCGGGCCGATTCGCTCCCGCCCGGTGGATGAAATCCGTGCCGAAGCCGAACGTCTGGCGCAAGCCGGATTCACCGAGCTGGTGCTGACAGGCATCCATCTTACCAGCTACGGGCGGGACTTCACGCCGCGCCAGACGCTGCTGGACGCGATTCGCGCCGTGCAGGACGTGCCGGGCGTGCGCCGCATCCGCCTTGGCAGCCTTGAGCCGACCGTCGCGACGGTAGAATTCGCGCAAGCCCTCCGCACGATGGACAAGGTCTGCCCGCAGTTCCACCTCGCCCTACAATCCGGCAGCGACACCGTTTTGCAGCGGATGGCGCGCCGCTACAACATGCGCATGTACCGTCAGGCGATGGAAAACCTGCGCGCCGTTTACCCGATGGCGGCGTTCACGACGGATGTATTGACTGGCTTCCCCGGCGAAACGGAAGCCGAGTTCGAGGAAACGCGCGATTTCATCCGCGAAGCCCGCTATGCCAAGATTCACGTCTTCCCCTACTCCCAGCGCGAGGGCACAAAAGCCGCCGTGATGCCGGGACAGCTCTCAAACGCCGAGAAGGAACGCCGCGCGCGCCTGCTGATTGCCGTGGGCGACGAAATGGCAAGGCAGTACCGGGAGCAGTGGGTCAACGAGGTGGCGGAGGTGCTGCTGGAAGAGCCGGTGAACGGCCATTGGACGGGCTATACGCCGGAGTATATCGCGGTGACGCTGCCGGAGGGGTATGCCGGACGGCAGGGGGAATTTGTTCGCGTCCGCCTGACGGGACTGAATGAAGGCGGCATGGACGGCACGCCCTGCGAATAATCAGCGGAAAAAGATTGTAGGGTAACGCGACCAAGCCGGGGGACAAAAAAAGGGTCAAGGGGCAATGCCCCTTGCAGGGTGCAGGGGCAGCGCCCCTGCTGGGGTTTGGGGCAACGCCCCAACTGTTTGTCGTGTGACCAGCGAAGGAAACGCGCTCAGCCCTGCAACACAAGCGCTGAACAGCGAAGCGCTTTCAGCGCAGCACACAAACTTCGCGCGTCCGCAGACGCGCCCCCCAACTTGCTCTTTCCCTCAACTCAACATTGTCGCGCCAGATGGGCGCGACCACATAGCCTATCCGCCAATGTGCACAGCAAAATCAACCATAGAAAGGATGATTCTCATGGAAAACTGCCTGTTCTGCAAAATTATCGCCGGGGACATCCCCTCCACCAAGGTCTACGAGGATGACAAGACCTACGCTTTCCGCGACATCAACCCGATGGCGCCGGTGCATGTGCTGGTCGTTCCGAAGACGCACGTCGCGTCGCTGGATGCGGTGGATGCGCTGTCCGACGAGCTGCTTGCCGCGTGCCTGCGGACGTGCCGGACGGTCGCGCATCAGGAGGGTATCGCCGAGAGCGGCTTCCGCGTGGTGAGCAACTGCGGCTGCGACGCCTGCCAGAGCGTGCAGCACCTGCACTTCCATGTGCTGGGCGGCAAGAAGATGGCGGAAGCGATGGCGTAAATCCACCAAAAATCAAAAAGGCAGCGAATTTCCATTTGCCGAAATTCGCTGCCTTTCTTATACTATTTCCAGATAAGAATGCGCCAAGATGCGCCGCGAATTTTTCATTCTGGCTAACGTGAATGAAACGCAGCGTAGCAGCGCTACGCTAAGGAGAATGAGCGGACGCCAGAATGGAAAAGGCGCAAGCAGATGGCGCAGTTGAATCTGGAAATAGTATTATTCTTTTATGTGCTGCCCGCGCAGCCCCGCCGCCAAGTGCTTCACCAGCGCGTCCTGCTGCTCCTCCAACGGGCGTTCACCGTCGAACATCACCGGCTTCTGCACCTCAAAGCAGTGCTTCTTCTGGTCGATATGCACCGGGTAGAGGGTCAAATTCTTGCCCGTCGCGCGGTAGAACATCGTGCAGATGTTCAGCCAGCCCGTGTTGATCCAGTTGTGATGCGCGCCAAACCCGCTGGGCTGCTCCGGAAAAATCACCAAGTGCTTGCCTTCTTTGAGCGCCTTCATGCTCTGGCGCATTGTCGTCATCACCCGCGCGTCGTGGTAAACGGGGATGGTCGGCGCGCTTTGGAGAATCGGCGGCAGCACGGCGGCGGCGATATACGGCAGCGTCGCGTTATACAGCGGCTCCAAGCGGCAGCCCGGCTTCCACCAATAGTCCTGCCGAACGTAGGCGGGGCAGGTTTTGCGGTTCATGATGCCCTCGTTGCACCACACGCGCACTTCGTCCCGCAGCGGGAACTTGACCACCATGTCAATCGGCCCGAACGCCCCGACGTGGTTGCACACGAAAACGCTGGGATTGCCCGAAAACGGCTCTTCCCACGTCGTGGTCATGCGGGGCGTGACAGCACGCACAACTGCGCGAAGGCAGCGATACAGACGACCCATGCTTTCCTCTCCTCTGCTGGACAGACTTTTTTTATCATACCATGAACCGACAAGAATTGCAAGGCATCCCGGCGAAAAAATCCGCATACGCTGCCCCATGGAGGGGCGGACATGAGGAAGAGAATCATCATCTGCGCACTGTCGGTGCTTCTGCTGATTTTGTCAGGTGTGCTGGCGTTTTATCTGCACGGTCAGAATCGCCCGATTGCGGGGCTTTCGGGGGATAATCGGACGCTCCTGCGCGTTTGGATGCTCCACAGCCCCGGCGGCGCGGCGCGGTGGGTGGAAACGCAGCTGTCCGCCTACGAACGGCAGCATCCGGGCGTGCTGATTTACCTGCGGCAGGTGTCGGCGGATGAGCTGACCGCTGAGGAACCCCTGCTACCGGACGTGGTGCTCTACCGCCCCGGCGATATCCCCGATCCAGACGGGCTTTTCCTGCCGATTTCGGGCGATGCGCCGATTTTCGCGGGGCTGCTGTCCGGTGGGCGGCAGGTGGCGTATCCGCTTTGCTGGGGCGCATGGGTGCTGGCGGTGGATTCGGCGTATGATCCGCAAACTGCCGCCACGCCCGCCCCGACGACGCTGCTTGGGCGCCCATCATCAACGCTTTCGCCGGAGCAGACGCCCGCGCTGTTTCCTCTGGAGAAGGCGGATGCGGCAAATTGTCCGCTGCTTTCCCCCGGCGGATGCGCGCTGTACGCCCTGCGGGAAATTTTCGTGAATCAGGCGTACCCGCGCTGGACGGACGACTTCGCGCAGCTGCCGTCCGACACGGTGTACCAGCGCTTCCGGGAGCGGAAATGCGCGTCGGCGATGCTGACGACGGGACAAGTGGTGGCGTTTTCGGGGCTGACGAGCGCGGGCAAGGGCTTTCCGTTCCGGGTGATGGTCGGGCAGACAGTCACGACGGAGCAGGTGCTGCTTTCGTCGATTTGCGCGGGTGCGCAGGATGGCGCGGCGGACTTGCTGTCGTTTCTCGTGAGCCGGGGCGCGCAGGAGCAGCTGGTGCATCAGGGGCTGTTTTCGGTGCGGGAGGATTTGTCGCTGTACCCGTCGGGCTGGGCGGCGGAGGTGGAGCAGGCGGCGCGGCGGGCGATTGTCATGCCGGATGCGTTCCAGTCGGACGAGGCTTTGCGGCAAAAAGCATGGCAGGACTTTCGGTGAGTCCTGCCATTGATTTATACATTTATCATCAGCATCCCGCTGTTTCCCGCGGGCATCTCCGCCTGAATTTTGCCGTCGCGGAAGTCGACTGCCCCGCCCGCTGCGGCATCGGCAGCATTTTCGTCCGCGCAATAGGGATTGATGAGCAGCATGCGTCTGCCGCACTTTTTCGCCTGTTCCGCGTATTCGTGCTTGATGGTGCTGTTCCATTCATCGGCGCGGTAGTCGCACCAGACGGGCCAGAGCACCACATCGGCGTCGAGTGCGTGCATTTCTTCGGGTCTGCCGTCTGTCCAGAGGTCGCCGCACAGCCCGATGGCGAAGGTTTTGCCGCAGTAGGTGAATTTCTCGAAGTGCGTGCCCTCGCGGTAGTGGGCATCCGTCTTTCGGTACTCCTTCCAGCCGATGCTGACGCGGCGGAAGCGGTGGATGATCTCGCCGTCCGCGCCGATGAAGGCGCAGCTGCTGTACAGGGCATCTCCGTCGCGCTCGATGAAGCCGAAGGAGATGGCGGTGGCGTACTTTTGGGCAGCGTCCTGCAATTGGCGGATGGGGGCGGAATCAAGCGGGAGAGCCATATCGCGGTCAGCGGCATAAGACCAGCACAGGCAGTCGAAGCCTTGGAGGGTGGATTCGCCGAACACAACGAGGTCGGCACCATCAGCGGCAGCTTGGGCGATGGCGGCGGTCATCGCGGCAATGTTATGCGGAATGTCTTTGTTCTTGACGGGGGCGGAGGAGAGGGCGATTTGCATAGGTGTGTCAGCTCCATTCGCGGGGGTAGCGCGGCTATTCGGTCGCGCCCATTTGGCGCGACAATGTGCAAGGGGTTGGTCGCGCAAGTTGGGGGCGCGTCTGAGGACGCGCGAAGTTAGGGGCAGGGACGCTTCGCTGCCTGCACCTTTGTTGACTGCGTTTGAGATGCTGGTCGCCCGCGGAACAGTTGGGGCGCTGCCCCAAACCCCGCAAGGGACGCTGTCCCTTGACCCTGCAAGGGAGAGACGGAAAGGGACGAAGTCCCCCCCTTGACCCTTTTTGGGCTGCCCGGCTTGAGCGCGCTTCCCCTACTGTTCTTTTCCCTTAGTCCCTGATTTCGCCGCAGAGGTTCTTCGTCAGCAATTCATCCGTATTATCCTGCGCCAATGCCCACATGAGTTTTGTCACCGCGGCCTCCGTCGTCAAGTCCATCCCCGACAGCACATCCGTCCGCAGCAGCTGCGTCCCGACCTCATAAATCGACAAATCCGCCTTTTCATACATGCACTGCGTCAGCACCAGTATCCGAACGCCACGCTGCCGCAGCATCCGCAGTTTTTCCACCAGATTCCGCCGGATATAGTGCAGTCCGCCGAGTCCAAACGCCTCAATCACCAGTCCGCGATAGCCCGCCTGTGCGATAAAGTCCAGCACATCGGGCTGCGTACCGGGGAAGAGCTTGAGCAGGAACACGCGGCTGTCAACCTCCGGGCGGAGCTGGTACGGCATGTCAATCCTCTGCGGGCGCAGGAAGTGTACGCCGTTGCTGTCCACCATGCCGGAAAGGGAGCGGTTGACGCTGTCAAAGGCATCGAAGGAGAGCGTGTGCGTTTTGACGGCGCGCGTGCCAAGAATCAGCTTGCGGTTGAAGCAGACGTATGTTCCGGCGACGCCCTGACAAGCGGCTTCGATGGCGCAGGAGAGGTTGATTTCGGCATCGGAGAGGGGCGCGCCGAGGGGCAATTGGCTGCCGGTCAGGATGACGGGCTTCATCTGCCCAAGGAGCATATAGGACAGCGCGGCGGCGGTGTAGCCCATCGTATCCGTGCCGTGGGTAATGACAACGCCGTCGCAGTCCTGCATGGCGCGGTCAACGGCGTGGGCAAGCTGCGTCCACTCTTCCGGCTGAATGTTGCTGGAATCCATCGAGAACACGTCCACAGGCAGGAGCGTCACGCCGTCGCGGCAGGAGATGCTTTTCGCCAGTTCTTCGGCATGGAGCGCCGGAGAGAGTCCATCTGGCGTTTGGCGGCAGGCAATTGTTCCGCCCGTAGCCAGCAGTGCAATGCGCATTCATCGTCACCTCGTGATAGAATTCACCCTGAATTATAGCACAGGGATGGCGAAAAAGCAAAAGCTGTGCTATAATTCAGTCGAAAATCTTTTTCGGAAGAAGGGGTTCACGATGGTGTTTCTCATCATTCTGATTGTGCTGATTCTGCTGTACGTCTTTCTGCTGATTCCGCGCCTCCCCCGCCGCGACATGTCCGCGCTGACGAAGGTGGATTATGCCCATCGCGGGCTATGGAATGCGCAGCGGCCGGAGAACAGCCTGTCCGCATTTCAATCGGCGGTCGATTCGGGGTACGGCATTGAGCTGGACGTTCACCGCACGAAAGACGGCGTGCTGGTGGTGCATCACGACGACAATTTGAAGCGCGTGTGCGGTGTTGACCGGCGGATTGCGCAGAGCACGCTGGCGGAGGTGCGCGCGTGCCACTTAAGCGGCACGGACGAGGTCGTCCCGACGTTTGACGAGGTGCTGGAGGCAGTCAGCGGGCGTGTGCCGCTGATTGTGGAACTGAAGGTGGAGCAGAATGTGGACAGCCTGTGCAGCGCCGTCCGGGAGCGGATGCAGCGGTACAATGGGCTTTGGTGCATGGAGAGCTTCGATCCGCGCGCGGTGCAGTGGTTCCGGAAAAACGCGCCGGAAATCATCCGCGGGCAGTTAGCCTTCGGGCTGGGCGGCGAAGCGGCGCACAAGGGCGTGAAGCCGCTGACGGCGTTCTTTATTTCCACGCTGATGCAGCACGTTTTGAGCCGCCCGGATTTTCTGGCGTACGAAGCCATCAGCGAACACGGGCTGAATCTGCCGATGCGCCTTGTGCGCCTGATGCGCCCGTGGATGGTTGCGTGGACGATCCGCTCGCAGGAAGCGCTCGACCACACGCGCGGCAAATACGACATCGCAATTTTCGAGGGCTTCGTGCCGCCGGCAAAACGCAGTTAAACCCGGTTAAATCCGACATTCCAGCACTTTTTCGATTGACAGACGCGGAAAAAGCAAGTATAATGGAAGCTGTCCCATAGTCCCCTCGCACCCGGAATCGCGCTTGCGTCTCCTTCGGGTGCTTCTTTGCGGTTTATGCCGCGATATGAAAGGAGCAAGCCCATATGGCAGAAGAACAGAAACATAATATCATGACAGCGGAATCGCTGAAGAAATTGCAGGAGCGCTACGATTACCTGCTGAATGTCAAACGCAAGGAAATCATCAACGCCATCGAAATCGCCCGCGGCTTCGGCGACTTGTCTGAAAACGCTGAATACACGGAAGCGCGCAACGATCAGGCGAAGAACGAAGCGGAAATCACCCGCTTGAAGGCGTTGATTGAAAACGCGGAAGTCGTTGACGAGAGCGAGCTGTCCACCGACCGCGTGTCCGTGGGCATCACCGTCCGCTACGAGAACACCGACACGGGCGCGCAGTCCGAGTACGGCATCGTGGGCGCGGGCGCGGACGAAGCCGACCCCGACGAAGGCCGCATTTCCAGCGAATCCCCGATTGGCGCTGCCCTGCTGGGCAAGACCGTCGGCGATATTGTGGACGTGGAAATTCCGCGCGGCACGCTGCACCTGCGCATTGTGGACATCCATCGCTGATTTGTCCGATTTTCGCATCGGACTTGTGCGCAGGAGGTTTCGCCTCTGCGGAGGCGAGCCGGGGGCATGAAAACAGACGAAGTCTGCGGTCGCCCCCGGCACCCCTTCGGGTGCGCATTTCCCTACTTTGATTTAATAACAGGAGTGGAATCTACTCATGGCTGATTATCCCGTAACGCCCCATACTCCGGCGCTGTCGGAGCAGGAAATTATCCGCCGCCAGAAGCTGCAAAGCCTCATCGACGCGGGGCAGAACCCCTATGCGGTCACCCACTTTGACGTCACCCACCATTCCAAGGAGATTACCGACAACTTCGAGTCGCTCGAAGGCAAGACGGTCTCTCTGGCAGGCCGCATGGTCTCCCGCCGCGTGATGGGCAAGGCGTCCTTTGCGCACCTGCTGGACGCGCAGGGCGAAATGCAAATTTACGTCACCCGCGACGATTTGGGCGAGGATGCCTATGCCGCGTTCAAGAAGGACGATTTGGGCGACATCATCGGCGTGTCCGGCACGGTGTTCTGCACCAAGACCGGCGAAGCGTCCATCCACGTCAAGTCCCTGACGCTGCTGTGCAAGTCCTTGAAGGTGCTGCCGGAGAAGTTCCACGGGCTGGTGGATACCGACCTGCGCTATCGCCAGCGCTATGTGGACTGCATCGTCAACCCCGAAGTGCGTGACACGTTCCGCAAGCGCAGCCGCATCATCGCCGCCGTGCGCGAGTTCCTCGACGGCCGCGGCTATCTGGAAGTGGACACGCCCGTGCTGCACACGGTGGAAATCGGCGCATCCGCGCGTCCGTTCCGCACGTTCCACAACGCGCTGGGAATCCCCATGTTCCTGCGCATTGAGACCGAGCTGTACCTGAAGCGCCTGATTGTCGGCGGCTTCGAGCGCGTGTACGAAGTTGGCAGAATCTTCCGCAACGAGGGCATGGATGCGACCCACAACCCGGAGTTCACGTCCGTGGAAACGTATCAGGCGTACGCGGATTACAACGAAATCATGGAGATGGTCGAGCAGCTCTACGAGTTTGTGGCGCTCAAGACCCTCGGCACGACCGACGTGACCTACCAGGGACAGGTCATCCACCTGAAAGCGCCGTGGAAGCGCATCACGATGGCGGATTCCGTCAAGGAAGCGTGCGGCGAGGACTGGACGACGTGGCAAAGCGACGAGGAAGCCCGCGCCATCTGCGACAAACGCAACGTGCATGTCGAGAAGGACGCGACGAAGGGCGACTGCCTGGCGGCGCTGTTCGACGAGTATGTGGAAGCAAACCTGATTCAGCCGACGTTCATCACCGATTATCCGGTGGAAATCTCCCCGCTGGCCAAGCGCAAGCCGTCCAACCCGGCGCTGACCGAGCGCTTCGAGTTCTTCATCACCGGCCACGAAATGGGCAACGCCTTCACCGAGCTGAATGACCCGATTGACCAGCGCCGCCGTTTCGAGGCGCAGGTGGAAGCGCGCAAGGCGCAGGGTATCAACGCCGAGGTGGATGAGGACTTCGTGAACGCGCTGGAGTACGGTATGCCGCCGACGGGCGGTCTGGGCTTCGGGCTTGACCGCATGGTGATGCTGATGACCGACAGCGCGACGATTCGCGACGTGCTGCTCTTCCCCACCATGAAACCGCTCGATTCCGACAAGAAGGCGGCGGATGCTGCGCAGAACGCGCCCGAAGCTGCCGCGCCTGCGGAAGAAGCCAAAGCGGAAGTCACGCCTGAACCGATTGACTTCTCGAACGTGCAAATTGAGCCGCTGTTCACCGACTATGTGGATTTCGACACGTTCTCCAAGTCCGATTTCCGCGCCGTGAAGGTCAAGGAATGCGAAGCGGTGAAGAAGTCCAAGAAGCTCCTAAAGTTCGTTCTGGACGATGGAACCGGCGAAGATCGGATCATTTTGAGTGGTATTCACGAGTATTATGAGCCGGAAGAACTGGTGGGCAAAACCTGCATCGCCATCACCAACCTGCCTCCCCGAAAGATGATGGGCATTGACTCCTGCGGTATGCTGATTTCCGCCGTGCATCACGAAAACGACGAAGAACGGCTGCATCTGCTGATGGTGGATGACCACATTCCGGCAGGTGCAAAGCTCTATTAAGCTGATGTAACGATGTACCGTTTTACCAAATAGACGGGACGTACTTCATTTGATAAAAAAAACTGAAAAAACAGTGATTTACATCAAACTTACATCATTTGCTGCAGAAATCGGTGCAGGCAAGAAAAAATCGCATAATTTTCAAGATGAATGGGCAGTTCCATTGCGGAATTGCCCATTTTCAAAAATGTGAGAAGAATAAATCGGGATTGTGAGGGTCGCTAAAATGGGATTTGAAAAAATAGATAGGAATAGTTGGAAGCGAAATGAATATTTTGAACACTACTTTACGAATGTACCTTGTACATACAGCATGACTGTGAAATTGGATATTACACAAATAAAGGAAAAGCGATTGAAGCTATATCCTGCCATGCTGTATTACCTTGCAACAATTGTAAACCGCCATTCTGAGTTTAGAACTGCAATTAATCAGGAGGGTGAATTAGGCATATATGACGAGATGATACCCAGCTATACCATCTTCCATGAGGACACAGAGACATTTTCTGACCTTTGGACTGAATATATGCCGAACATTGAAGAATTTTCAAGGGCTTATGAAAACGATATTCAACGGTATGGAAGTAACCACGGCATGATAGGAAAACCAGATATTCCGGAAAATGTTTTTACTGTATCGATGATACCATGGTCAACCTTTGATGGCTTCAATCTGAATTTGCAGAAAGGATATGATTATTTGATTCCTATTTTTACGATGGGAAAATATTACAGAGATGATGGAAAAATCATACTTCCTCTTGCCATCCAAGTGCATCATGCAGTATGTGATGGATTTCATATCTGTCGCTTTGTAAATGAACTACAGGAATTGATAAATAATTAACTTCTTATTTATTGAACCCTTTGAGAGAGGAGAAATCTTTTCTCAAAGGGCTTTTTTAATTTTTACGGATATTCGCAAACTACAAGAAAAAGCCGAAACTTCATATACTTTAACCACGGAGGAAGTGGAGGTTTTGATATGAGTAAGAGTTTAGCGGCAGTACATCCCGAATTGGTTGCCGAGTGGTCGGAAAAGAATTTGCCGTTGACACCGGACAGTATAACTTTCGGCTCGAATAAGAAAGTATGGTGGAAAGGTGCTTGCAGATGGCGCAGTTGAATCTGGAAATAGTATCACACCAAACGAATAAAAGCAAGCCGCAGAGCGCATATCCACGCCCTGCGGCTTGCTCATATATTCCCCTGTTACCCTCTCGCCGCGAAGCCGACCTTCTTCTGCACCTTGCGCAGGGTCTTGTTCGCCAGATAAGCGGCGGTCTTGGCGTTCTCGTCCAGAATGCCCTGCAGGTACGTCTTGTCCGCAATCAGGCGCTTATACTCCGCCTGCAGCGGCTCGAGCGCCGCAATCACGCAGTCCGTCGTGCGCGCCTTCAGGTCGCCGTAGCCCTTGCCCGCCATCTCTGCGGCAAGCGTTTCCACGTCGCCCGCGCCGAGTGCGCTCATGATGCTCAGCAGATTGCTCACGCCGGGCTTGTTCTCCGGGTCAAAGCGAATTTCGCCGTCCGAGTCGGTCACAGCACGCTTGATTTTGCGGCGAATCGTGTCCGCGTCGTCCAGCAGGGAGATGAACGTCTCCTCCGGGTCGGACTTGGACATCTTCTTCGTCGGATCCTGCAGGCTCATAATCTTCGCGCCGACTTTCGGGATATACCCCTCCGGAATCGTGAACACATCGCCGTAGATGCCGTTGAAGCGCAAGGCGATATCGCGGCAGATTTCCAGATGTTGGCGCTGGTCAACGCCCACCGGCACAAGGTTCGTCTGGTAGAGCAGGATATCCGCCGCCATCAGCACAGGATAATCGAAGAGGCCGACGTTGATGTTGTCAGCGTGCTTGGCGCACTTATCCTTGTACTGCGTCATGCGGCTCATTTCGCCCATGTAGGTGAAGCAATTGAGCACCCACGCAAGCTCGGCGTGCGCGGAAACGTGGCTCTGGCAGTAAATCAGGCTCTTCTTGGGGTCGATGCCGCTGGCGATGTAGATTGCGGCAAGCTCCATGCAGCGGCGGCGCAGATCCGCCGGATTCTGCCGGACGGTGATGGCGTGCATGTCGACAATGGAGTAGATGCAGTCGTAGTCGTCCTGCAGCTTGGAGAAGTTGCGGAGCGCGCCGATGTAGTTGCCCAGCGTCAGCGTGCCGGACGGCTGGATGCCAGAGAAGATAATCGGCTTCTTTTCGGGCTTGGGCGCGGTATTCGTTTCGGACATGGGAAATCTCTCCTTTCAGAATAGGCGGCGAACGGCCGGGGAGCGATTCGCCATACAAAAAAAGCCATCCTATCCCCTCTTCTGGGGACAGATGACTGCGGTGCCACCCCAATTGCGCAAAATGCTTGCGCCTCTCAAATCCTGTTCACGGGGGAAAGCCGTCGCGGGATACTGGGCATTCGCCGTTCCCCTGCGCCCTCGAAGCCCCACGGTCTGCGCCATCCACCGCCGGACTTGCACCCTCTCCGGCTCGCTGCGGGCGACTCTGCGCATCCCCTGCTTCTCATCGGTTTCATGGCTTTATGATACCACATTTCTGTCCGCATTGCAAGCGCATTCGGCAAAATTTATCGTTTTACGCGATTGACTTTTTCACAAAGATATGCTATATTGATTACAAACTTATGAAGATTTGAAGGAGGTTTTATAACATGAAGCGTCTGTTGATGCTCCTGACCACCTTTTGCCTTTTGCTGATGACAACTGCGCTGGCGGAAACGGAAGCCGAGTGGAACGCCAAGTGCGAGTGGAAAACCGGCACTGGAACGACGCTCTACGCCGTGACCCAAGGCACAGCGACTTCTTCGGACTTGTCGGATTTCGTCCCGGTCGGCACACTGCCTGCGAATACCTACGTCGGCATTCTGGAGCGCAGCGGCAACATGCGCAACGTCCGCTACTGGAACGGCAGCGGCACATCCAGCGGATGGGTGGATTCCGCCGCGCTGGTGTGGGTCGGCTCGAACAGCAGCAAGCCTAAGCCCTCCGGCAGCCGCGCGACTGCCAGCGATTTGTCCCGCAAGCCTGACGACACTTGGAACAGCTTGACCGTCACCTATTCTGATGGCGACGAGGCGCAGACGGTATCGCTCCAAACGCTGGGTGTCGCCATGAGCGAAATCTACATGGATGGCGAGTTTCTGCGCGTGCCGACCGCTTCCCTCTCGTGGGAAACGGAGGCGGATGACAACCAGCGAATCGCCGTTATCTACGCGCCTTCAACCGGCAAGTGCACCATGCGCGAGGAAGCAAGCAAGAAAGGCAAAATCATCATGACCTGCAAAGCCGGGCGCGTGGTGACCGTCCTGCGCGTAGGCGATGTGTACACGCGCATTGTGTACGACGGCGTGGAGGGACTGGTGCTGAACAGCTGCCTGAAGTTCTACGAAACGCCGGATGAAGACACCTTCACAACCGGGCTGCTGTCCGCAAAAGGCAAGACGAACACGACCGCGACCGTCTCGGTATATCAGCTGACGAAGAGCCGCCGCCGGCTGGACAAAATTCGCGTCGGTGCTTATCTGGCAGTGATGGACAAGGTCGGCGAATGGTACGAGGTGGATGTGAACGGCTGGCATGGCTTCGTGAAGGACGCGAACGTGACGCTGGATGCGCCGCTGCCTGACTAATCCCCTGCGAGTGAAAGAACAGAATCGCTAAACCGAAAATCGCGCCGCTTCTCTGATTTTTGTCGGAGGAGCGGCTTTTTTGATGCTTGTTTTAATCGCTTCGGAGGGCGCAAAAATCCGCCAAAATCGGTGATTTATCCATTAGTTTCGGCTAATAAAGGCGCTTTGCAGACTTTTTCGTTCGCCTTTCCATCTTTTTTTGCGTTTTCTGCCGAAAAAATCGACAAAAGCCCTTGACATACGCAAAGAAATATGGTTTAATGAATCCCGCTTTGAGGTTTAGTTTCACTAAACCATTTTTTCACGGCTTTCAGTTTAGTATTTCTGAACTTTGCGTCAATATGGACTGAAAGCAACCGGAAAGGAGCATCCCCATGGATATCGGTGAAAAGCTGCGTCTGCTGCGGATTCGGCGCGGGCTGACGCAGGAGGACATGGCCGACCGCTGCGAACTGAGCAAGGGCTTCATTTCGCAGGTCGAGCGCAACCTTGCCTCCCCGTCTATCGCGACGCTGACAGACATGCTGGAATGCCTCGGCTCCAACCTGAGTCAGTTTTTCAGCGAGGACAAGGACGAAAAAACCGTCTTTACACCGCAGGATATGTTCGTCAAAGAGGACGAGCAGCTTTGCGGCAGCATCACATGGCTGGTGCCGGACGCGCAGAAGAATACGATGGAGCCGATTCTGGTCGATTTAGGCGAGGAAGGGCGGACGTACGAGCTTCTGCCGCATCAGGGCGAAGAATTCGGCTATGTGCTGTCGGGCAGCATCTTTCTGGTGGACGGCGAAACGAAAACGCGCATCCGGGCAGGCAGCAGCTTCTGCCTGCATCCGCATGAGACGCACTACCTGATGAATGCGGGCAAATCCCACGCGAAGGTGCTGTGGATTTCCACACCGCCGTCGTTCTGATTTTAAGTAATTGGAAGGAAGTGTTTTCCCCCCATGGTGGAGAAAGAGCATTTGATTGACCTCGTCGGCATCTCGAAGGAGTTTGACGGCGTGCAGGTTTTGAAGAATATCAACCTTTACATCCGCAAGAAGGAATTCATTACCCTGCTTGGGCCTTCGGGCTGCGGCAAGACGACGACGCTGCGCATTATCGGCGGATTCGAGACGCCTTCGGAGGGGCAGGTGCTCTTCGGCGGGCAGGATATTTCCGCGCTGCCGCCCTACAAGCGCCGCGTCAATACGGTCTTCCAGAAATACGCGCTCTTCCCGCACCTGAACGTGTACGACAACATCGCCTTCGGTCTGAAGCTGAAGAAGCTGCCGAAGAAGCAGATTGCCGAAAAAGTCGGGCAAATGCTGGAGTTGGTGAACCTGAAGGGCTACGAAAAGCGCCATGTGGACGCGCTTTCGGGCGGTCAGCAGCAGCGCGTGGCAATTGCGCGCAGTCTGGTCAACGAGCCGGAGGTTCTCCTGCTGGACGAGCCGCTGGGCGCACTGGATCTCAAGCTCCGCAAGGAAATGCAGCTGGAACTGAAATCCATGCAGCAGCGGCTGGGCATTACGTTCATCTTCGTCACCCATGACCAAGAGGAAGCGCTAACCATGTCCGACACGATTGTCGTCATGAAGGACGGTACCATCCAGCAGATTGGCGACCCCAAGACCATCTACGACGAACCGGCAAACGCCTTCGTCGCGGACTTCATCGGCGAAAGCAACCTGCTGCGCGGCACGATGATTCACGATGAGCTGGTCGAGTTTGCGGGCACGGAATTCCCGTGCGTGGACTTCGGCTTCGGCGAGAATACGCCGGTGGACGTCGTCGTCCGCCCGGAGGACATCATGCTCGTCGGCGAGGACGTCGGGCAGATGGTCGGCACCATCAAGAGCGTGCTGTTCAAGGGTGTGCATTACGAAATGATGATTGACACCGGCGCGTACACCTTCAAGGTGCATTCGACGACGATGCAGCCGCAGGGCAGTCGCGTCGGGCTGAACATTGTCCCCTTCAACATCCACATCATGAAGCGGCTGGAGGACACCACGCCCGCGGCGGAGGTGGATGCCGAATGTTAAGCAACCTGTCTCTCCCGTGGTGGGCGTATGCGCTCATGGGCACGGGGCTGTGCGTCTTTATCGCGCTGATTGCCATCACCATCCACCGCAACCGCGGTATGCACCGTTCCCTGTTTGCCTCGCCCTACGCGCTGTGGATGATGATTTTTACCATCGTTCCGGTCATCCTGATTGCCTACTACGCCTTTACGGATTCCTCCGGCGCGTTCACGCTGGACAACTTCCGCAGTTTCTGGGATTCGAACTACGAATCGAACAAAATCATCCTGGACGCCATGGGCGAAGCCGGACAGGCATACATTTCCCGCGGCACGGTCAACGTGGATACGCTGGTTTACTCGCTGTGGATGGCGTTCCAGTGCACGGTTATCTGCCTGCTGCTGGGCTATCCGGCGGCGCTGATTATGGCCGACCGCGAAATCAAGCTCGGCCCGACCCTCGTCGTGCTGTTCATCATCCCCATGTGGATGAACTTCCTCCTGCGCACCATTGCGTGGATGAGCCTGCTGGAAGATAACGGCTTAATTAACACAGTGCTGCGCGCGCTGGGCTTTAACGGTGTACAGCTGATGTACAACTCCGGCGCGGTGCTGCTGGGCATGGTGTACAACTTCCTGCCCTTCATGGTTTTCCCGATTTACACGCTGCTGAGCAAGATGGATTACCGCCTGACCGAAGCGGCGGCTGACCTCGGCTGCAACAACTGGCAGACGCTGTGGAAGGTAACCATGCCGCTGTCCATTCCGGGCATTGTCAGCGGCATCACGATGGTGTTCATGCCTTCGGTGACGACATTCTTCATCCCGCGCGTCTTGGGCGGCGGCAACACGATGATGTTCGGCGACCTGATTGAGGCAAAGTTCCTGACCGAAGGCAACTGGAACGTCGGCTCGGCGCTCTCCCTCATCATGATGGTGCTGATTCTGATTTCTCTCTCCATCCTGCGTAAGGCCGACCCCAACGGCGAAGGAGGCGGCATCGCATGAAAAAGTTCTGCAAGCGCGCGTATCTGGCGCTCATCCTTATCTTCCTGTATCTTCCGATTATCGTGCTGATTGTGCAGAGCTTCAACGCGGGCAAGAGCCGCGCGAAGTGGGAGGGATTCTCCTTCCGCTGGTACACGGAGCTGTTTCAGGACACGCGCATCATGAATGCGCTGACCGTCACGGTGACAATTGCCTTGCTGGCCATGGTCGTCGCGACGGTTCTGGGAACGCTCGCCGCCATCGGCATCCACGCCATGAAGAAGCGGCCGCAGTCGTTCATGATGACGCTGACGAACCTGCCCAACACCATGCCCGACATCGTGACCGGCATCAGCCTGATGCTGCTGTTCCTCTTCACGAAGGTAGACCGCGGCTATGTGACGATGCTGCTGGCGCACATCACGTTCGATACGCCCTACGTCATCCTATCGGTGCTGCCGAAGCTCAAGCAAATGAACCGACACACCTACGAAGCGGCGCTTGACCTTGGCGCAACGCCGATGTACGCGCTCTTCCACGTCATCATCCCCGAATGTATGCCGGGCATCATCACCGGGGCGATGCTGGCGTTCACCCTCTCGCTGGACGACTTCACCATCAGCTACTTCACGACCTCCCCGCTGGTGCAGAATCTGTCCACGCTGATTTACTCCGCCGCCCGCCGCGGCATCGAGCCGACGCTCAACGCACTGTCGGCGCTCATGTTCGTCGCTCTGCTGGTGCTGCTGCTGATTGTCAACCGCCGCACCGCATCGAATAATGACTAAACCCCCAATTACCTTGAAGGAGGAACATCTCTGATGAAAAAGCTGCTTTCCCTGCTGATGCTCCTGTGCCTGACGCTGACCGTCGCCCCCGCCGCCCTCGCGGAAGAGGTCGTCAACGTCTACAACTGGGAGGACTACATCGCACCCGAAGTCCTGACCCTCTTCACCGAAGAGACGGGCATCAAGGTCAACTACATGTGCTTCACCACGAATGAGGACATGATCGTGCAGGTCGAGGCGAACCCCGGTGCGTTCGACGTGTGCTTCCCGTCCGACTACATCATCGAGCGCATGATCGCCAAGGATCTGCTGGCGGAAATCAACTACGACAACGTGCCGAATTTCGAGCAGATTATCGACAAGCTCCGCAATCCCGACTACGACCCGGAGAACAAGTACTCCGTGCCGTATATGTGGGGAACGGTCGGCATCCTGTACAACAAGGACATGATTCCCGAACCCAACCAGTCTTGGAGCATCCTCTGGGACACGCAGTACCAGAAGAACGTGTTCATGCTGGACTCCTACCGCGACAGCATGGGCATCACGCTGAAGTACCTCGGCTATTCCATGAACAGCCGCGAAGTTCCGGAGCTGATGGCAGCGAAGGATAAGCTGATTGAGCAGAAGCAGTCCGGCGTTGTCAAGGCGTATCAGGTGGACGAAACGAAGGATAAGATGGTGGCTGGCGAAGCGGCGCTCGCGCTGATGTGGTCTGGCGACGCACAGTACGCCATCGACCTGAACGACCATCTGGACTATTTCGTGCCCTCTGAAGGCTCGAACATCTGGGTGGACGGCGCGGTCATCCTCAAGTCCGCCCGCAACAAGGAGAACGCCGAGAAGTTCATCAACTTCCTCTGCCGCCCCGACATCGCGCAGATGAACTGCGAATACATCTGGTACTCCAGCCCCAACAAGGGCGCGATTGAGCTGATGGGCGAGGAATACGAGAACAACCACGTTCTGAATCCTTCTCAGGAGGTTCAGGATCGCTGCGAATTCTTCCACGACATCGACGACACCTTCCGCAAGATCTATGAAAACCTGTGGATGGAAATCAAGAACACAAAGTAAGAAAAAAATCGGGAGTCAAGCACGCAAATGAGCGGCTTGACTTCCGATTTTTTTAATGAGCAATGATTGCGTTTTCGCGCCAGTCATTGCTCATTTCTCATTGCTATTTTTACTTTGCCATCATTGCCAGCAGCTTCTCCTTCACCGCCAGCGCCAGTTTCCGATGTTCCTCCGGCATCATATGAATCCCATCCACCTTCGACGGCTGCACAATCTCCTGCGTATTCATCATCTCCACGCCGAGCCACTCACACAAACCCTTCATCAGCGCCGGGAATTTCCGCGATTCCTCCCCCTTCCCATGCAGCGTGTCCCATTCCGCGACCTGCTCCCCGATTTCGATGGGCGTCAGCACCAGAATCCGCATTTTCCCATCGCGGAAAAGCGGTTCCGCCGCCGGATAGAGCGCGTCAAAGGTCTGAATCGTGCGAATCAGGCAGCCCAGCCCATCGGTACTCGCCTGCGCGGAATGCTCCTTCAGATCGTTTGTGCCGAGCATGAGAACAATCGCATCCAGTGGGCGCAGGGTATCCAGCGCATAGGGCAACGCGCCCAAGCCCGTCATGAACCCCTTCGCCGGAGACGGAAAGACCGTCGTGCGCCCGTTCTGCCCGTTCTCGTGGATGCGCCAATCCGCCCCCAATTCATCCTGCAAAACGCCTGTCCAGCGGGTGTGTTCGTCGTAGCGCTTGCAGGTGCCGGGGATGAAGCCCCAAGTGTTGCTGTCACCGAAGCAAAGAACGTGTTTCATGCAAATTTCCTCCCCTTTGCAAAAAGGCGGCATCCCGCGTGAAAAACGAGATGCCGCTGCCACTTAAATTTCGATAGTCCCCGTGAAGTCGGTGTTGGCGTCGCCAGTCAGCCAGACTTTGCCGTCCTCCTGATAGCGGACGACGAGCGTGCCGCCGGGCAGGCGCACATCAATGTCCGCACCGCGGGTGCAGAAGCCGTTTTCGACTGCCGCGACTGCCACCGCGCACGCGCCCGTGCCGCAGGCCGCCGTTTCGCCAATGCCGCGCTCCCATACGCGCATCACGATGTCGTTCTTGTCCACAATCTGGGCGAACGAAACGTTCACGCGTTCCGGGAACAGGCTGTCCGTTTCAATCTGCGGCCCCACTTGCTCCAGCGGGATGCGGTTTACATCCTCCACGAAGATGACAACATGCGGATTGCCCATGCTGACGCAGCTGATTTCGCGCTTTTCGCCCGCAAGGAAGACAGGGCGCATCATCACGCGGTCGCCGTCGAGCTTGACGGGAATCTTCACCGGAGCGAATTGCGGGCAGCCCATGTCCACCAGCACGGAGAACACCTGATCTTCGCGGATGAACAGCTTCGCCGTCTTAACGCCGCTGCCAGTCTCGACCGCCATTTCGTCCTTGCGCACATGGCCGTTCTCGTACAGGTACTTGCAGACGCAGCGCAGGGCATTGCCCGCCACCGAGCCTTCCGTGCCGTCGGCATTGAACATGCGCATCTTCGCATCGGCGATGGTCGAGGGCATAATCAGCACAATACCGTCCGAGCCGACACCCGTGCGGCGGTTGGACAGGCGCACAGCCAGCGATTCGGGGCTTTCCACCGTCTGGTCGAAGCAATCGAAGTACAGGTAGTCATTGCCCGTGCCGCGCATCTTGGTGAAGGTCAGCTTCTTGTGCTTGGTGCGCATGTTGTTGATGTCCACCAATTCGACGTTGCCCAGCGAGTAGCGGCTGGTCAGCGCGTTGGCGAGGGCATTCGCCGTGTCAAGGCTGGTGAACAGCGGGATGCCGCGTTCGACCGCCTTGCGGCGCATCCGGACGGATTCCAGCTGCGGCAGACGACCCTTGTTGGACGTGGAAATGACGTACTGCACCTGCCCCATTTCCAGCATTTTCTCCTGCGCTTCCTTCTTCACGACGGCGGCGTACAGCCCATGCTCCTGCATGGCGCGCGCCGTGCCGGGCGTGGCGAAAATGTTGAAGCCGAGCTTGGCAAACTTGCGCGCGCAGTCAATGGCTTCCGGCTTGTCCTTGTCGCGGACGGAGACGAGAATGCCGCCCTGATGGCGCATCTTGTAGCCCGCGGCGACGAGTCCCTTGAAGATGGCCTCCTGCAGGTTCGTGCCGATGCCCAGCACTTCGCCGGTAGACTTCATCTCCGGGCCGAGGTGGGTATCGACATCCGCCAGTTTCTCGAAGGAGAAGCACGGCACCTTGACCGCGTAGTACGGGCTTTGCCGGTACAGCCCCGTGCCGTAGCCCATGTCGCGAATCTTTTCGCCCAGCATCGCGCGGACGGCGAGGTCAACCATCGGCACGCCCGTCACCTTGCTGATGTACGGCACAGTGCGGCTGGCGCGCGGGTTCGCCTCAATGACATAGACTTCGTTATGATAGACGATATACTGAATGTTGATAAGTCCCAGCGTGCCAAGTTCAAGCGCAATCTGCCGCGTGACCTCAATCAGCCGCTGCGTCATCGCGCCGGTCAGGTTCCACGCGGGATAGACAGCGATGGAGTCGCCGGAGTGGATGCCGGAGCGCTCGACGTGCTCCATGATGCCGGGAATCAGCACATCCGTGCCGTCGCAAATCGCGTCCGCTTCCGCCTCGATGCCCATCAGGTACTGGTCAATCAGCACCGGGTTCTCGATGCCCTGCGCGAGGATAATGCGCATGTACTCCACAATGTCGCTGTCCTGATAGGCGATAATCATATTCTGACCGCCCAGCACATACGACGGGCGCACCAGCACCGGGTAGCCCAGCTCGTTCGCCGCCGCCACCGCTTCTTCGCTCGTCATGACCGTGCGGCCCTTGGCGCGCTTGATGCCGTACTTCTCCATCGCCGCGTCGAAGCGCTCGCGGTCTTCCGCCGCGTCAATCATATCCGCCGACGTACCCATGATGCGCACGCCCGCCTGCTCCAGCGCGTGAGTCAGCTTAATCGCCGTCTGCCCGCCGAACGCCGCGACGACGCCAACCGGCTTCTCCGTCGCAATCACGCCCAGCACGTCCTCCGCCGTCAGCGGCTCGAAGTACAGGCGGTCAGCGGTATCAAAGTCGGTCGAAACCGTCTCCGGGTTGTTGTTGATCATCACGACATCGTAGCCCGCCTGTTTGAGCATCCACACGCAGTGGACGGACGCATAGTCGAACTCGATGCCCTGACCGATGCGGATCGGGCCGGAACCCAAGACGACGACGCACGGCTTCTTCGGGCGCTCATCGAGGAACTCCTTCGCTTCGTTCTCATCGTCATAGGTTGCGTAGAAGTAAGGCGTTTCCGCCGCGAATTCCGCCGCGCAGGTATCGACCATCTTGTAGACCGGGTCGCGGTGCATCGGCACTTTTTCGCCCGACAGGCGCTCAATCGCCTTGTCCGGATAGCCCATCTTCTTCGCGCGCAGATACGTCTCCGCGTCGATGTTGCCCTCTTTTAGGCGGCATTCCATGTTGTACAGGTTCAGGTACTTATGGAGGAAGAAGTAGTCGATTTTCGTGATTTCGTGCAGCTTTTCCAGCGTCACGCCGCGCGCAATCGCCTCGTACATTGCAAACATGCGCTGGTCGGTGCACTTGCCGATAAGCTCCAGCAGCTCATCCACGGTGAGATTCGCCATCGACTTCATCCGCAGCGTGTCGCAGCCGATTTCCGCGCCGCGAACCGCCTTCATCAGCGCCTGCTCGACGTTCACGCCAATCGCCATCACCTCGCCGGTCGCCTTCATCTGCGTGCCGAGGGTACGCTTGCCGTACACGAACTTGTCAAACGGCCACTTCGGGATTTTCGCCACGATGTAGTCCAGCGCGGGTTCAAACGCGGCGCAGGTCTTGCCCGTCACGGCGTTCTTCATTTCATCCAGCGTATAGCCGATGGCAATCTGCGCGGCGCACTTGGCAATCGGGTAGCCCGTCGCCTTCGACGCAAGGGCGGAGGAACGGCTGACGCGCGGGTTGACCTCGATGACGGCATAGTCGAACGTATCGGGATTGAGCGCGAACTGGCAGTTGCAGCCGCCCTCGACTTCCAGCGCGGTGATGATGTCCAGCGCGGCGCGGCGGAGCATTTGGTACTCCTTGTCCGCCAAGGTCAGCGCGGGCGCAACGACGATGGAGTCGCCCGTATGCACGCCGACGGGGTCGATGTTCTCCATCGAGCAGACGGCAATCACGTTGCCGAGCTTGTCGCGCATGACCTCGAATTCGATTTCCTTCCAGCCGGAAATGCACTTCTCGACCAGAATCTGCGTAATCGGCGACAGGCGCAGACCATTCTCGGCGATTTCCGCCAGTTCCTTTTCGTCTTGGCAGATGCCGCCGCCTGAACCGCCCAGCGTATACGCCGGACGCACAATCACGGGGTAGCCGATGGTCTTGGCGAACGCGAGCGCATCCTCCACCGTCTCCACGACTTCCGACGGAATGACGGGCTGGTGGATGGAAAGCATCGTGTCCTTGAACTGCTGGCGGTCTTCCGCCTTTTCAATCGTCTCGCACTTGGCGCCCAGCAGCTTCACGCCGTGCTGTTCGAGGAAGCCCTCCTTCGCCAGCTGCATGGAGAGGGTCAGACCGCTCTGCCCGCCCAGCGTGGACAGCAGGGAGTCCGGCTTTTCCTTGAGGATGATGCGGCGCAGGGTTTCCAGCGTCAGCGGCTCAATGTAGATATGGTCGGCGGAGGAATGGTCGGTCATGATGGTCGCGGGGTTCGGGTTGACCAGCACGACTTCCAGCCCCGCGTCCTTCAAGGCGCGGCACGCCTGCGAACCGGCGTAGTCAAATTCGGCAGCCTGACCAATCACAATCGGGCCGGAGCCGATAATCATTACTTTGTGCAGATCGGGATTCAGCGGCATTCCTTATTCCCTCCCATCATGGCAATAAAGCGGTCGAACAGGAAGCGGGTGTCAAGCGGGCCGCCGCACGCTTCCGGGTGGAACTGGACGGAGAACGCGGGCATATCGGTATAATCAACGCCCTCGCAGGTGCCGTCGTTGCCGTTGACAAAACGCAGGGACGCGTTTTCCGGCAGCGTGTCGCAGTCCACCGCATAGCCGTGGTTCTGGCTCGTCATGTAGGACAGCCCGGTCTTGACGTCCTTCGCGGGCTGATTTGCGCCGCGGTGGCCGTACTTCAGCTTGGCGGTCTTTGCGCCCTGACTGAGCGCCAGCAGCTGATGCCCCAGGCAGATGCCGAAGGTGGGGATGCGGTGGCGCATGAGTTCGCGCAGATTCGCAATCACGGCGGTGTTATCCGCCGGGTCGCCGGGGCCGTTGGACAGCATCAGTCCGTCGGGATTCAGGTTCAGGATTTCCTGCGCCGTCGCGCTCGCCGGAACAACCGTGACCGCACAGCCGCGCTTTTCGAGTTCGCGCTGGATGTTCGCCTTTGCGCCGAAGTCCCAGAGGACGACGTTGTGGATTCCCCGCTTCTTCGCGGGTTGTACGCTGTCGCACGTCACGTCCTGAATCGACGGATGGAACGGCAGCACCTTCAATTGCGCGCAGATTTCCTCCGGATTCTCCGGCTTCTCGGTCAGCAGCGCGGCATTCATCACGCCCGCATTGCGGATGACGCGGGTCAGCGCGCGGGTGTCCACCCCCGTCAGGCAGGGAATGCCCTGCGCTTTGAGGTAATCATCGAGCTTGCCTTGGCAGCGGAAGTTGCTCGGCTCATCGCAGAGTTCCCGGACGATATACGCGGACAGGCGCGGGCGCGGAGACTCGAAGTCCTCCGGAATCACGCCGTAGTTGCCAATGGTCGGGAACGTCTGAATGACGATTTCCCCTTCGTAGGACGGGTCGGTCAGGGTTTCCAGATAGCCTGTCATCGCCGTGGTGAACACCAGCTCCGCCATGACCGGCTTCGCAGCGCCCATCAGCGTGCCTTCGTAAAGCTGACCGTTGGCCAGCAGCAGATAGCCCTTCATGCTCGTTTCCTCCATTTTTCTATTGGGGCAAAAACCGCGTGTTGCTTACCAGTCTTTCTTGTCCGCCATAACAGCGACCAAGACTGCTTTCTGCGCGTGCAGACGGTTCTCCGCCTCGTCGAAAATCTGGTCGGCGTGGGATTCAAACACATCCGCCGTGATTTCCTCGCCGCGGTGTGCGGGCAGGCAGTGCTGCACCATGCAGCCCAGATGCGCCTTCGCCAGCAGCTCCGCGTTAATCTGATAGCCGCGGAACGCCTTCTCGCGCACCGCCTTTTCTTCCTCCTGCCCCATCGAAGCCCACACGTCAGTGAAAATGACGTCCGCATCCTTCGCCGCTTCTTCCGGGCTTTCGGTCATGACGAACTTGCCGGGGTACTGCTCGGTGAACGAGAGCACCTGCGCGTCCGGCTGATATGCCTTCGGGCAGGCGATGGACACATGCGCGCCCATTTTGAGGAAGCCGACAATCAGCGAATTGGCCATGTTGTTGCCGTCGCCGATGTAGCACATATTCAGCCCCTCAATGCGCCCCTTGTACTCGCGCACAGTCTGCAAATCCGCCAGCACTTGGCAGGGGTGGCAGAAGTCCGTCAAGCCGTTGATAATCGGGATGCTGCCCACGCGCGCCAGCTTTTCCACTTCTTCCTGCGCAAAGGTGCGAATCATGATGCCGTCCAGATAGCGGCTCAGGACGCGCGCGGTGTCCTCCACCGGTTCGCCGCGGCCAATTTGCAGATCGCGGCTGGACAGGAACAGCGCATGACCGCCCAGCTGGTACATGCCCGTCTCAAAGCTGACGCGCGTGCGGGTCGAGGACTTCTCAAAAATCATGCCCAGCGTTTTGCCTTTGAGGATGTGGTGCTCCACGCCGGCTTTGGTTTCCGCCTTCAAGCGGTCAGCGAGGTCAAGCAGCTCCGTGATTTCTTCCTTGCTCAGGTCGAGGAGCTTCAGCAGATGCTTCATCAGGATTCCCTCCATCATTATTCGCGGATGTTGCAGTGAACCAGAGAAACTGTATATTGATGCACAATTCATGTATACGCATCACGTTTTCTTTCGTTTTCCCGCCCGAACCGAGGCGCACCGAAATGTGTCGAGTTCAGGGGAAACAACCAGATTCTGGTGAAACTTAGGCACACGAAAATCGGCGCGTCAGCACACCTGCCGAACATTATAGCATAGAATAGCAGCGAGGGCAAGGGATGAAACCACTGCCCGGCGCATAAATTTTGAATGGTGGGCGCAAAACCCGCCGAAAAGTGCAAACAGGAGGGAAACAGGCATGGAACAGCAAGGTCGCAGAGCCATCGGGCGCGTCTGTCCGCGCGGGGCGGAGAGCTACACTTGGCAGGAGGGCGACACCGCCGAGCGTATCGCCCGTACATACGCCACCACCGTGCAGGCGCTGCAGGTCATCAATCCCGGCGTCGATTTTGCCACGTTGACCGCCGGGGAGGAAATCTGTCTGCCCAATTTCATCTATACCTGCATCAGCGGTCAGCCGTATGTGGTTGAAGACGGCGACACGTTCGCGTCGATTGCCGCGCGGCTGGACATCACGACCTTCGAACTCGCCGAGCGGAATCCCGGCGTGTCACAGAACAATCTCACGGTCGGACAGGTGCTGTGCGTTCCGGCAAAAGCGGACGACGCCGACGACGCGCAGACGCCCGCCATCCCCCTGCCGGACGACGGCGAATACCCTGCCCTGCCCGATGACAGCCAGACGCCCGTGATTCCCCTGCCGGACGACGGCGAATATCCCGCCCTGCCTGACACGCCGACCCGTGTCTGTCCGTCAGGATACACGCTGTCCGCGGTGCAGTCGGGGCAGAGCTACGCGGATTTGCTGGTGCAGCACAACGTCAGCTATCGGGCGATGCGCAGCGCGAATCCGCAATTGATGCCGGGCTACCTGATTGCGGGCACCGCATACTGTGCGCCGCCGTCCGGCACGCGGCAGACGTGCGCCGGCTTGCGCTCGTACACCATTCAGCCACGGGAGACGCTGGACACGCTGGCGGTGCGCTTTCGGACGACGCGCGGGCGGCTGCTCTCGCTGAACCCGACGCTGCTGCCCAGCGACTTCTCGTCGGGAACGGTGATTTGCATCGGCTAATACTAATTCTCATCTAAAACATGGCATTCGCACAGCATCTTTTCCGCCCCGGCTTTGCTTCGTTCCGCTCGCGCGTACTTCCAGTACGCCTCGCTTCACTCAGCTTTGCCGGAACGAAAAATCTGCTATGCTCGATGCCATGTTTTAGAATCGAATTAGTATAGCAAAAGGGCAAGGATGCGTTCTGCACCCCTGCCCTGCTTATAGCGTGTGTTTCTAAATTCGCCCGGCAGCATTTTAGCAACACACGTTAGTTCTGATAGCAAATCCCCTGCTGCTTTTTCAGTTCATACGACACAACTTCGCCGCCGTCCAAATCCACCTTGTGCATATCCACCGCGCAAATCTGCTGGTTGCCGTAGGTCGTATAGTAGTAGACGCCCGTGTCGGCGTTGCAGCAGCTTGTGTACACCGTGATTTCATACCCATGCGGCAGGTGGGCGCAGCCGCGCGGGTGTGCCACGCCGCCTAAAATGTGGAAGAACTGCCCGACACTCTCCTCCTCGCTGTCCCCGGAGACGGAGTTGTTCGTCAGAAACGCTGCACGGACGAACCGCGACCACGGCGACCAGTCGCCCGGCAAGCCAATCGCGCCCGTGCAGCGTCCGCCCACCTTCAGCGGCAGCGTGGGCGCAAAGCGATTCACCGGCTCTTCCGGCGAAAGCGCCTGATAGTGCGCCAGATTCTCCAATTGCAATGGCAGTGGCGGTTCGTTCGTCATCACGTTCGACCAGTTGTCGTAGACGTGCAGCCCGTCCGCCATCGACTCGACGACGATGCAGCCTTCGCGGTCGTCAATCATCCAGTGCAGCGGCGACGGCGGGAGCTGCTCGCTGAAGCCGTCGCGGGTGATGTTCAGGCGCTGGAGCAGCGTTTTCGCCTCTTGGACGCTTTCACACTGCCCCAGAATGTACGGAATCAGCTCAAAGCTGGCGACGTTCGCGCAATCCGGCTTCACGTCGTGATACACGGCACTCGCGGGGAAGTTCAGCCCCGCCATGCTCAAGCCCTTCTCGTTCGTCGCTTCATAATATAAGGGCATTCCGCCGACGACAAACGCCATGCCAATCATGGCGAAATGGTCGCTGTTCGTCCCCTCGTGGCGGAAATGGAACGGATAGCGCCGCGGCGTGATGGCGACGGTCTCCTGATAGCTGTACTCCAAGTCAAGGTTTCTGCCGAAATAGTGGTCGCGCGTGGTCAGGCGAATCGCGGTACACATGATGCTTATCCTCCTTCTGCTGATAAGGGTAGTATAGCCCGAAATGCGCGTTTGCACAAGCGGTTTCGCGGCTTCTTGCGGAATTTTCCAGCCATCAGCGGCGGATTTTCACCTGATGCGCGAATTTTGCATTTTCGTCCGCAATGTTCATGCTGAGTACACACGAATCCGCTACAATGTGCATAAGAATCGACAGAAGGAAGGCTTTCCGCATGGTGGAAAAAGTACTGGTATGCCTGCTGGCGGGCTTAGGCGCTGGCTTAGGCACGGGGTTCGCGGGCATGAGCGCCGCGGCGGTCATCAGCCCGATGCTGATTACGTTCTTGGGCATGGAGCCGTATGAGGCGGTCGGCATTGCGCTGGCGAGCGACGTGCTGGCGAGTGCCGCAAGCGCGTGGACATACGGCAAAAACAAGAATCTCGACATTCGCAACGGCTTGCTGATGATGGCGGCGGTGCTGGCGTTCACGGTCGTAGGCAGCTACGTCGCAAGCCTTGTGCCGAGCCGAACGATGGGCAGCTTCAGCGTGCTGATGACGATGCTGCTGGGCATCAAGTTCATCATCCGCCCGGTGATGACGACGCGCGAAGCCATGCAGAACGTGAGCAAAAAGAAGCGCATGGTGCAGTCGATTGTCTGCGGCGCGTTCATCGGCATGATTTGCGGCTTCGTCGGCGCGGGCGGCGGCATGATGATGCTGCTGATTCTGACCTCCGTCATGGGCTATGAGCTGAAAACCGCCGTCGGCACGAGTGTGTTCATCATGGCGTTCACGGCGCTGACGGGCGCGGTCAGCCACTTCACCATCGGCGGATTGCCGGACGGATGGACGCTGGCGCTGTGCATGGCGTTCACGCTGCTGTTCGCGCAGATTGCCGCGAAAATTGCGAACAAATCGAAGCCGGAGACGCTCAACCGGGTGGTCGGCGTGGTTTTGGTGGTGCTGGGCGTTGTGATTCTGGCGGTGCAGTATCTGAAGTAAGTGCAGATTGCAAAAAGACATGCTTGACTTTCAACATCAAGCATGTCTTTTTTGCTGCTCTCGTCGTCTCTGCGGAGGCGAAGTTGTTTGGCACTTACAGTCCTCCAAAATATAAAATCTTCCGCCATAATCCAACTAACATGGGTGGCGACCGAAGGTTTCCAAAGGGCGATCGCAGACGTTCGTCTGTTTTCATTGCCCTTTGGTCGCGTCCGCAGACGCGAAATTCCTGCGCAGCAAAAGCAAATTATAATGGAGGAACAGAGCCATCCGCATCCGCCAAAATCATCATCCGCATTCAAAAAAGCCCGAACCATCGCTGATTCAGGCTTCTTTTTGCCTTAGTTCATCGGCACATACTCAAAGTCGATTTCAATCGTCTTGATTTCGGCGATGACAGCGTCGTTGCGGTTGATGGGGGTCGGCGTTGCGCCGGCGAGGTTGCCGCCGGGCAGACGCGCCGTCTTGGGCACGCTCGTCACCCATTCGTTGTACAGATTCACGCGCGTGCACACGCCGTCGTCAGAGGTCGTGTAGGCGCGGCCCTTCAGGCGGTAGATTTCGCCGTTGATGCGCACTTCCTTGATGTTAACGAGGTAGTTCGGGTACAGCGCTTCGCCGTTGCTGATGCCGATGGCGGCAAACGCGACGGAAGCGGAGTAACCCTGCGCCGTGCCGGTGAAATCCAGCCCGACAGTGTACTTGCCTTCGCCCGTGATGATGGCGTTGGTCGCGACAAGTCCCTCGGAGATGGCGTCCGCGTTGTAGGTATCGCCGACGCTGTGGGTGAGCGCCCAGCTGCCGTCGTTCCACATAATCCACGCCAGCGCGGTCTGGTCATCCACGACCACGGCGTCCTGCTGGAAGGTCACGGGGGCTTCCGCTGCAGCCGCCGCTGCTTCCGCTGCAGCAGCCGCCTGCACATCCGCATAATCCTGACCTTCTTCGTTCGCCTGACGCTTCTCCTGATACATCGCCAGAATATCGTCATCCGCGAAGGTCTGGGACACGCGCTTGTACAGCCCACTGCAATCCCACAGGCAGTTCGTCAGGTCGTACTTGGTGCAGGCGTCAAGGAACGCCGTGTGGTACGCCAGCGTGTTGTCCTTCAGCCCGTCGCTGCACGGCAGCGCGCCGTATTCGCCGATGACCACGCCGTAGCCCGCCTCGGTGAATTTCGTCATCTTTGCCAGCTGCTGATCCATGTACTCATAGTCGCTCACTTTGCCCCATTTGGTGGCGCTCGCCGCGCTGGACGCGCCGCAGTACGACCACGGATCATAGTAGTGGACAGAAACCATCAGCTTGCTGACCGCCGTGTCCTTGGGCATCTGGAAGCGGTCGTCGCAGGTCTGGTTAATGTCGGTGCTGTAACCCGCAATCAGCAGGAAGCGGGTCGCGTTGTTACCGCCCGTCGCGCGGACGACATCCACAAACGTCTGGTTGATTTCGTTCGTCAGCGCGTACCGCTCGTCGTCGGTCAGGTAGGTAACGACGGAATCGGAGCAGTACAGCGGAGAATTCTCGTCGAAGCGGCCGCCGAGCTCCTCGTTTGCGCTCTCGAAAATCAGGTAATCGGAGTAATCACGGAAGCGTTCGGCAATCTGCTGCCACATGCCCTTGTAGGCTTCCATGGCCAGTGCGCGGGTTTCGGCGCTTTCCGAACCGAACATGCCATACCAGCCGCCATCCCAATGGTCATTGATGATGACGTACATGCCCGCCTTGCGCGCATAGCGGACAACTTCCTCCACGCGGTCCATGTAGTCGGCGTCGATGGTGTAGTCGCCTTCGTAGAGGTGGGTGGCGTTGGTCATCCAAGCCACCGGAATGCGGATGGTGTCAAAGCCCGCCGCCTTCATGCCGTCAATCATGGCCTGCGTCGTTTTCGGCTGACCCCAGTGCGTCTCATAGCTAAGGGGCGTGTTCGTCTTGATGCCGACGTTGTTGTCGCAGGCTTCCAGGGTATTGCCGAGGTTGATGCCGTTGCCCATCAGGCGGGTAGCCTCCAGCGCCGTCAAGCCCTCGCGCATCACGCCGTTATCCACCGCTTCCGCCTCTTCCGCTGACCCTACGCAGGGAATCAGCATCAGCACCGCCAGCATCAGGCTGAACAGGTGCAGGAACCGCTTCTTCATATCCATCGTTCCTTTCTTCTGCGTATTTGACCGCAGTTTCCTTTTAATTATAGCATCAGCGAAATCGTTTTGTCAATGGATATTTGTCTGTCTATCCATATTTTTATGCCATATCTGCCAAGTTTCCGGTGGATTTTCATCGTAGTTTGCGAAAAAACGGTTTCGTATCGAAAATTGGTTTTCGTTCGACGATTATCTATTTATTTGAAGAAAAAAAACAGCCTCCCGGCACAATCCATGTCGGGAGGTCGCTTTGGACGGGTTGATTACTCAATCGTCAGGTAGAGCGCCAGATTTTCCGCCGTCGCGGGCACAAAGGTCGCATCCGCCTTTTCGTTCTGCGCGTTGATAACCGCGGTGAAGGCATCCTCATCCGCCGCTTCGCCGTTCACGAAATAGACGACGTTTTCGTTTTCATCCAGCTTGCTTTCCGCCAGCACATTGTACTGCGCATCGCGGTTCTCGTCCTTGTAGAAGGTCGCCACGCCGGATTCCGCCGCGCTGCTGCTGAAGGAGAAGGAGCCATCTTCCTTCAGGCCAATCATCGCGCGGTAGTAGCAGCCGTACGCACAGATGACTTCATCGGCGCTGGTCAGCACCAGATAGCCCAGTGCTTCGCCGTTCACGGTCACATTCAGCACCACGTCGAGCTTGCCGTCGCCATCCACATCCAGCACAGTGAAGGAATCATAGCCCGCGCCCTCGGTGAACTCGTCGTTCAGGGCATCCTGCAGGGTCTTGTTCGTCTTGTCGGAGGGAACATAGACCTCGCTGCCGCCGTTCAGCACAGCCGCAATCGCCGGCAGATCCGCCGGGTCGCCCACCATATCCGCAACGGGGCTGGCAACAGGGCTGGCAACCGGGCTGGCAACGGGACTCGCGGTTTCCGCCACGGCAAACGCGCACAGCATCATGGACAGCGCCATCATGATTGCAAGGAACTTCTTCATGTTCATTTTTCCTCTCTTTCTTTTCCAGAATATTTTCGCTGCGGAGAGCCGCCGCGAAAGTTTCGTTCCATTCTTTAGGAACAGAAGGGAGTATATCACATTTTTGTCCAATTGTCGATAGCGAATTGTAAACTCTATGCGAAAAAATGGTCATAATTTGTCCTTATTCTGCATATCATTCGCTTTTATTCTGTTTTCTTTCATATTCGGCAAAAAAGATGCGGATGAGGCGCTTTTTTCACCTCGTCCGCATTCTTTTCATTTCCAGCTTTATCCCAGCAGCATCCGGTCGTTGTTGATTTCGCTGCCGCTTGCTTTTTCAAACATCACCAGCAGGTCTTCGACGCGAATGCGCTTCTTCGTTTCCGCGTCGATATCGAGGATGATTTTGCCCTCATGCATCATGATGGTGCGGTTGCCGTACTCCAGCGCGTCTTTCATGTTATGCGTCACCATCATGGCCGTCAGATGGTTTTCCGCAATGATTTTCTGCGTCAGCGTCAGCACGTTTTTCGCCGTTTTGGGGTCAAGGGCGGCGGTGTGCTCATCCAGCAGGAGGAGTTTCGGCTGCTTGATGGTCGCCATCAGCAGCGTCAGCGCCTGCCTCTGTCCGCCGGAAAGCAGACCGACCTTGCTGCTCATGCGGTCTTCCAGCCCCAGCCCCAGCGTCGCCAGCTTTTCGCGGTACTCGTCGCGTTCCTTCGCCGTGATGCCCCAGCGGAGCGTCCGCCCCTGCCCGCGGCGATACGCCAGCGCGAGGTTCTCCTCAATGTTCATCGTTGCCGCCGTGCCGTTCATCGGGTCTTGGAACACGCGCCCGAGATACTTCGCGCGCTTGTATTCCGGCAGGTGCGTCACATCCACGCCATCAATGACGATGCTGCCGCGGTCCACCATGAACGTACCCGCGACGGCGTTGAGCGTCGTGGATTTGCCCGCGCCGTTGCCGCCAATCATCGTGACGAAATCGCCTTCCGCCAGATGGAGGTCAACATCCGCCAATGCACGCTTCTCGGTAATCAAGCCGGGATTGAAGGTCTTTGCAATATGATTGATATCAAGCATCCTGCTTCTCCCCCTTTCGAGCGCTGCGTGCGGTAAAAAGCCGGCTCTTCCAGTGCGGCACGGCGAGGAACATCGCCACAACCAGCGCCGTGAGCAGCTTCAGGTAGTTCGTGGGCAGACCCAGCCACAGCACCACCTGCATGACGATGTAGTAGATGATGGCGCCGATGGACACGGCGATGAGCTTCGTGGCAAAATTGCGGAAAATCTTGCCAAACAGCACTTCGCCGATGATAACTGCCGCCAAGCCGATAACAATCGCGCCGCGCCCCATGCTGACATCCGCATAGCCCTGATACTGCGTCAGCAGCGCGCCGGAGAGCGCCACCAAGCCGTTGGACAGCATCAGCCCGACGACCTTCGCGCGCCCGGTGTTGATGCCCTGTGCGCGCGCCATGTTGACGTTTGCGCCCGTCGCGCGCAGTGCACAGCCATACTCCGTGCCGAAGAACCAGTACAGCAGCGCAATCACCGCCGCGGTAATCATGAGCAGCAGCAGAATCGGGTTGTCAAGCGAAAAACTGCGCACGTTGCGCAGGGACACCAGCAGGTCATACTTATTCGCATTCACCGCCGTGTTCGCCTTGTTGCTCATGATGCCAAGGTTGATGGAATAGAGCGCAAGCTGCGTCAGAATGCCCGATAGGATGGCAGGAATTCCCATCCATGTGTGGAACACGCCCGTCACCAAGCCCGTCAGCATCCCGACGACGAACGCCGCCACCAGCGCCACCCACGCGTTGCAGCCGCTGATGATGAGCACCGCCGCGACCGCGCCGCCAGTGGCGATGGAGCCGTCCACCGTCAAGTCCGCCACGTCCAGAATGCGGTAAGTAATGTAGACGCCAATGGCCATAATGCCCCATATGACGCCCTGAGAAACCGCGCCGGGCAAGGCGTTGAGCAGCTTCATAATTTCCACGGAATCTTCCTCCTACTATAACGCAAGCGAAGCCATAAGGCGAAATGCCCTATGGCTTCGCAAAATGTATCTATTGATTAGTCCATCGGGACGTAGTCGTCCGGGACGGTGATACCCAGCGCTTCGCAGTTCGCGGCGTTGTACTTCTTGGTGAACTGAGGTGCGAAAGCAATCGGCATGGTGGAAACATCCGCGCCGTTCACGAGGATTTCATACGCCATTTCGCCCGTTTTGTAGCCGAGGTCATAGTAGCTGATGGTCAGCGTCGCGGCACCGCAGCCGCGGCAAATACCTTCCTCACCCGCGATGACCGGCACTTTCGCCGGCACGACGACGTTGGCAATCGTTTCGCTGTAGGCAGCGGCGGTGTTGTCCGTCGGGATGTAGAGCACGTCGCATTCAGTCGCCTGCTGCGCCATGGACGCAACGTCGTTGGAGTCGGTGAAAGCGTATTCCTTGCAGGTGATGCCCTTCGCTTCCAGCTCCGCCTTCACAACGCCAATCTGATAGGCGCTGTTCGCTTCCGCCGAGCAGTAGAGCAGCGCAACCGTCTTTGCTTCCGGGAACAGCTCCACGATCATGTTCGCCTGACCGTCCAGCGGGGCGAGGTCGCTCGTGCCGGAAACGTTGATTTCCGTGTAGCCCTTCCAGTCGCTGATTTCCAGCGCCGTGCCGTAGTGGGAAATCGACGTGCCGAGAATCGGAATATCCGCCGTCGCGCTGACAGCCGCCTGAAGCGCGGGCGTCGCGTTCGCCATAATCAGGTCAACCTCCGCTGCCACAAAGCCATTGGCAATCATGGCGCAGGAAGCCGTATCACCCGAAGCGTTCTGCTCATCAAAAACAACCTTGTCGCCAAGCTTCTCCGTCAGCGCGTCGCGGAAACCCTTGGTCGCCGCGTCCAGCGCCTCATGCTGCACCAGCTGCAAAATGCCGACGTGATACGTCTTTTCTTCCGCGCTCGCCATCGTCAGGCAGGTCAGCGCCATACACAGCGCCAGCAAAACCGCAAACATCTTCTTCATACAGGGAAACCTCCTTCAAATACTACTCGCTTCCGCAAAAGCCGAAGCGTTTCTACATGGAAAAGTGTACCGTATCCTTCGCCGCGTGTCAAGACCGGGAAGCGGAAAGGACAAAAAGAAAACAAAACAAAAAAAACAATGCGGAACGCGGAATTTGTCATTTTCCTTGGGCAACACCGCACAAATGAGGTGGTCGGCTGGCGAATGGATTTTTCGTCAGATGCAAATGCAAATTTCGAAGGTTTACTGGCGGTAAATCGAGAAATTTGCATGACGCAGATGGCGGAAAAGACATCGCCAGACGCGCCGCCGAATTGTGCGGTGGTGCCCTTGACAAAGCGCACCAAATGCTGTATCCTGTACGTAGCAAAAGCGTTTGTTCTTTATCGAAAGGAGTGTTTTTTCATGCGGAAAATCCTCTCCCTGCTGCTGATTCTTGCCCTTTTTCTCCCCTGCGCGCTGGCGGAAACGCCGCAGGGCATTGACCTCGCGCTGACCTCCACCTATGGCGACGGCTTGTCCCTGCGGATGACGGCTGGCTTAGGCGAAACGCCTTTCTGCTCGCTGACGCTGCCTTCGGGCCAGATTGACCTCGCCTTCTCGCCGGACAAAGGGCTTTGCGTGCAGTCGGGCGGTCAGTGGTCGCAATTGCTGGTGGAAGGTCATCCGGTAGATGCGGCGCTGCTGACCACGCCGCTCAAGCTGCTGGATGGGCGCTCCCCGTCGGAGGCGCTGGGGCTGTTGGCGGAGGATGTCAACAAGATGCTCGATGCGATTCCCTCGCTCTATAACTTGCCAATGACCTTGATAAGAGACCCTGCGTTTGCGCGCCTGTTCAGCGACCTATACATTGCTGCGCAAACAGGGACAATTTCCATCACTTCTGAAGAACTGAATCGTATGGCGGCTTCTGTTCTGGGAAAGATCTACAGCATGGAATATCTTGACGGCTTGAACTTCAGCGATATCTACCATAATCTTCTTGCGTCGGTCGTGCAATCTTCGGAGGTTGCACGCGCATATCGTTCCGCGATGCGCGGATACCTTCTCTCTAATTTCAGGCTTTCCGGGCAAATCGGCATTGACAAAGGGGAACTTCTTTTTAGTCAGCCCTACCAAGAGCCATACCATTTGACCTATGAGCAAACCACGCCTAACAGTTGGCATTATCTGCTGACAACTGCGAACAGCGATACCATTGATGGTGTGCTCTATTGGCGAAATGAATACGACTTTGCTTTGAGCGGCTACTCCGAGAATCAGCATACGGCGTTCTCTGTCACTTGCAGTTACGGTTCTGCAAACAACTTTGTGTTTATCGCCAGCGTTGATAACAGCTTCAGCCTGTCCATCGTTCAAGCTGGCAGCAATTTCAGTTTGCGGCTTAACAATGAGAATGCCAACGTTTTTGCCCTTAATGCCAACGTTTTTTCCCTTGAATCCACATCGGATTATATCCGTGTCAAGATATATTACAATTATTATACGCTTACGATCACCCCTGCCACGGATGGGCTTGATATTGTTGCACAGGCGCGCACTTTCGATATCTTCACCGCCCACGTCCGCACCGCGCTCAACGGTCTGATCTGCACCGGCGTGTACGGCGACACGACATACCGCCTTGCCCTGACGGAAACGGCAACCGGCTTCAGCCTGCTGCTCTCCCTGCCGGACGGAGATTTCCATCTGGATTTCGCCGCGCTTTCCGACACCAGCTGTTCGCTGACCTTCACCGATGCCGCCGGGCAGCAGGTATCCCTGACTGGATCGCTCTGCACGCCTGAATCCCCCGTCATTCCGGAGACCATCGGCACGATTGAGCTGACCCAGCTGCTGGACGGTCTCTTCTAATCACCCCAATTCCCTAAAAAGGCGTTTTCGGATGCACACGTTCCGAAAACGCCTTTCCTATTTATTTCAGCAGTTCCGCCGGCACTTCCGCCGCCATCCGCTGATAGCCCGCCTTGCTTGGGTGCAAGTGGTCGCCGGAATCGTATTCGGGCCGGAAGAAATCAGGGTTCGCCGGGTCACGCAGGGCGCGGTCAAAGTCAATGCAGCCGTCAATCAAATCCGTCGTGCGGATAAAATCATTGTAAGCGTGGCGCAAGTCCTGCCGGAAGGGCGCGTCGGTGCGCCATCCGCCCATGGGCAGCAGCGTCCCGACATAGACGCGCAAGCCCATCCCCCGCGCCTGCGTGATGTACGTCTTGAGTCCGCTGATAAGCTCATCCGCCGTCGGCAGATCGCTCATCGGGCGGAAGGGGTTCACCTGCGTGCCGACAGGGTGGATGATGTCGTTGATGCCCTGCTGGATGATAACGGCATCCGCGCCGTCGGTCGGCACTTCATGCGCAAAGCGTTTTGCGCCCATCAGCCCGTAGGATTCGTACGTCAGGCAGTGATATTCGCGCAGAATCCGCGATCCGCTGGTGGCGCGGCGGATGATGGCGGTATGCTCAAAGCCGTCTTTGCGGCAACGGAGCTGCAAATCATCCGGCCAATCCTGCGCGGTGATGGAGTCGCCATAACAGATGATGGCGCGGTTCTCCGGTGCAGTACGCACGGACACATTGCTGAGGAAGTAGGTCAGCTGCGTCTTGCGGGATGTGTCCATCGAAATATTGAGGTTCTCCGTTTCGTCGCCGTTGGCGTACATCCCGCCGGACAGCGCGCCGCAGGTGAACACGACGCTGCGCATGAGCGTGAAATCCCGCAAATAGAAGCTGACAAGCAGCCTTTCCCCGGCAGTTACAGGCGTTTCCAGCGTGTCGGAAATCGCATTGCCCTCCGCCGGAAGCGTTACGCGGCGCTCGCCCCCGAACGTGACCGGGTGAAACGCGCCGCCGCAGAAAATTGTCACCTTTTCCAGCGTAACCGGCTCCGTGCCGCAGTAATTATCGAACGTCAGGCGCACGCCGCTGCCAGAAAACGGCGAGACAATCGGATAGCGCAAGGTAATATCCTTGGCATACCGTTCCGGGCGATTTTCCGCAATGCTGACCGCATTTCCCCACACGCTGACCCACTTCTGCATCCTTTTGGCGCTCCCTTCGCGTTGCTGTTCCCCATCATAGCACATTCCATGTGCAAATGCAAGTTTCCTATTGTTTCCATATTCGCAACGATTGTTGAGACACCGCAAAATCGGTTGACAACTGCGCATCGAAAATGATAAAATGTGTATATATTCCCCTTGAACAGGAGTGAAAATCGTATGGTCAAAATCATTTCAGACAGCACATCCGACCTGTCGCAGGATCTGCTCGACCGCTATAACATCACACTGGTGCCGCTGATAGTTCGCTTGGGCGACCAGCAGTACGAAGACCGCGTGAACATCACATCGGAAGAAATTTTCCGCTGGTCGGACAGCACAAAGAAAGCGCCGACGACTGCCTGTGCGAACGTCTGGACGATTCAAGAAGTTTTCCAGAAGTATCTGGAGACGTATGACGAGATTGTGGCGTTCTCCATCTCCGGCAAAATGTCCGCGACGGGGGCGAACATGGTGGAAGCGGCGGCGGAGATGGGCGCGTCCGACCGCATCCACGTCGTGGACAGCCAGAGCCTTTCCACCGGCATCGGTCTGCTGGTGATGGAAGCGGCGGTGATGGCGCAGGATGGCAAGTCCGCTAAGGAAATTGTGGCGCATGTAACCTCGCTGATTCCGCTGGTTCGCGCTTCCTTTGTCGTCGATACGCTGACGTTCCTGCACCGCGGCGGGCGCTGTTCCGGCGCGGCGGCGCTGATGGGCAGCATGCTGAAGCTGCACCCGAAGATTGTCGTGCGCGACGGTCAAATGCTGGTAGACAAGAAGTACCGCGGCTCGCTCGCCCGCTGCATCCCTGCCTACACGCACGATTTGCACGACGATTTGCTCCACGCGCGCCCGGAGCGTGTTTTCATCACCCATTCCGGCTGCGACCCGGAGATTGTTGAGCAAGTCCGCACCTATTTGACGAGCCTGAACTACTTCGATGCGGTCATCGAAACCCGCGCCGGCGGCGTCATCTCCTGCCACTGCGGCCCCGGCACGCTGGGGGTGCTGTTCATCCTGAAGGAGTGACCCCCAGAGGCGCTGCCTCTGGACTCCGGCAGGGCTC
>UMHW01015869.1_pt1 | contig 56811 bp, 53 predicted proteins | sample 1965631 | NCBI WGS metagenome assembly UMHW01 (sample SAMEA4836107, study PRJEB28245) | human gut metagenome | biome: gut microbiome; material: fecal sample | place: Denmark | collected 2008
TAGAAGTTGCTTCCTCTGCTGAAGCTACATATACTTATATCCCCAAAGACTATACAATCCCGGCAGATGCAGATTATTTCCACATTACTACTAACAACACCATTTACGGTACGGAATTAAAGAAAGATCTTGATTCTCCGGTTCCTATGGTTGCCGATATGTCTTCTGACATTTTCTCACGTCCGATCGACGTTTCCAAATATATCTGTATTTATGGTGGTGCACAGAAGAACCTGGCTCCTGCCGGTGTGACATTCGTAATTGTGAAGAATGACGCTGTGGGAAAAGTTTCCCGCTACATCCCGACAATGTTGAATTATCAGACTCACATTGATGGCGGTTCTATGTTCAATACTCCTCCTGTTGTGCCTATCTACGCTGCATTGCTGACTTTGCGCTGGATCAAAGCACAGGGTGGTGTGAAAGAAATGGAACGTCGTGCTATCGAAAAAGCTGATATGTTGTATGCAGAAATCGACCGTAACAAAATGTTCGTGGGTACTGCCGCTAAGGAAGACCGTTCACGCATGAATATCTGTTTCGTAATGGCTCCCGAATACAAAGACCTCGAAGCCGACTTCTTGAAGTTTGCTACTGAAAAAGGTATGGTAGGTATCAAGGGACACCGTTCGGTAGGTGGTTTCCGCGCATCTTGCTATAACGCTATGCCGAAAGAAAGTGTGCAGGCATTGATCGATTGTATGCAGGAATTTGAGAAACTTCATTAATATATTATTTTCACCACAGATTACACGGATTGGCACAGATTTCTAAGGTTCTATAATCTGTGGAAATCTGCGTAATCTGTGGTGAGCCTTTATAAATAGAATCAGAATATGAAAGTACTTGTAGCTACTGAGAAACCGTTTGCTAAAGTGGCAGTAGACGGTATTCGTAAAGAAATAGAAGCAGCCGGATACGAGCTTGCTTTACTTGAGAAATATACAGATAAAGCCCAGTTGCTGGATGCAGTGAAAGATGCGAATGCCATTATTATCCGTAGTGATATCATTGACGCGGAAGTGCTTGATGCCGCTAAAGAACTGAAGATTGTAGTTCGTGCCGGTGCTGGCTACGATAACGTGGATTTGGCCGCTGCCACTGCCCACAATGTATGTGTGATGAACACTCCGGGACAGAACTCGAATGCTGTTGCCGAACTGGCTTTGGGTATGATGGTATATGCTGTCCGCAACTTCTACAACGGTACTTCCGGTACAGAATTGATGGGTAAGAAACTGGGTATTCACGCTTATGGAAACGTAGGCCGTAACGTAGCCCGCATTGCCAAAGGTTTTGGAATGGAAGTGTATGCTTACGATGCATTCTGCCCGAAAGAAGTAATCGAGAAAGACGGTGTGAAAGCGCTGGATTCTGCAGAAGAACTCTATAAGACTTGCCAAGTAGTGTCATTGCATATCCCTGCAACTGCCGAAACGAAGAATTCTATCAATTATGCTCTGTTGAAGGACATGCCGAAAGGTGCGATGTTGGTCAATACAGCCCGTAAGGAAGTTATCAATGAGGCTGAGCTGATTAAATTGATGGAGGAACGTGCCGACTTCAAATATATCACAGATATTATGCCTGCCGCTAATGCGGAATTTGCAGAGAAGTTTGCCGGACGTTATTTCTCTACTCCGAAGAAGATGGGAGCGCAGACGGCCGAAGCCAATATCAATGCCGGTATTGCTGCCGCTAAACAGATTGTAGGCTTCTTGAAGGACGGTTGCGAAAAATTCCGTGTGAATAAATAATATTTCATAGAAATAAATAGTATATTTGAGCCACAGATTTTAAATAAGTCTGTGGCTTTTATTTTTTACATCTAAAATACTAATATCATGGCAATAATTAAACCTTTTAAGGGCATTCGTCCTCCGCAAGACCTGGTAGAGCAGGTCGCTTCACGTCCTTACGACGTATTGAACTCCGAAGAGGCCCGCGTAGAAGCGGAAGGTAACGAAAAGTCTCTTTATCATATCATTAAACCGGAGATTGATTTCCCGGTAGGTACAGACGAGCATGATGAGCGTGTGTATGCCAAAGCTGCAGAAAATTTCCAACTGTTTCAGGATAAAGGCTGGTTGGTGCAGGATGGCAAGGAAAACTATTATATTTACGCCCAGACCATGAACGGGAAAACCCAATACGGATTGGTAGTCGGTGCATACGTTCCCGATTATATGAATGGGGTGATTAAAAAGCATGAACTTACCCGCCGTGACAAAGAGGAAGACCGTATGAAGCACGTTCGTGTGAATAATGCCAACATCGAGCCTGTTTTCTTCGCTTATCCTGATAATGACAAGTTGGACGCAATCATCAAGAAGTATACGGCAGAAAAACCTGTCTACGACTTCATCGCTCCGGGTGACGGCTTCGGTCATACTTTCTGGATTGTTGACCGGGAGGAAGACATTGCCCTCATTACCGAAGAATTTGCTAAAATGCCGGCTCTTTATATTGCCGACGGTCATCATCGTTCTGCCGCCGCCGCATTGGTCGGTGCAGAAAAGGCGAAACAGAATCCGAACCATCGTGGCGACGAAGAGTACAACTACTTTATGGCTGTCTGTTTCCCTGCCAACCAACTGACCATTATCGATTACAATCGTGTAGTGAAAGATCTTAACGGGTTGACTCCCGGACAATTCCTTGATGCGTTAGGCAAAAACTTTATCGTAGAAGAAAAAGGGACAGATATCTACAAGCCTTCCGGTTTGCATAATTTCTCTCTTTATCTGGATAGCAAATGGTACAGCTTGACAGCTAAAGCAGGCACATATAATGACAATGATCCTATCGGTGTGCTGGACGTTACTATCTCTTCCAATTTGATTTTAGATGAGATTTTGGGAATCAAGGATTTACGCTCGGATAAACGCATCGACTTTGTGGGGGGTATCCGTGGCTTGGGAGAGCTCAAGAAGCGTGTGGATAGCGGTGAAATGAAAGTGGCTTTGGCTCTCTATCCCGTATCCATGAAACAGTTGATGGACATTGCCGATACTGGTAATATCATGCCGCCGAAAACCACTTGGTTTGAACCCAAACTCCGTTCGGGACTTGTGATTCATAAGTTGGATTAATAACTGTCATCTTCTAACAAGAGCTGATATCTTATAAAATTGAGCGGCCGATCTGTTGCAATCATACGGTTAATTGCGTCAGATCGACCGCTTGTTTCGATGAAAAAGAGCGGTTGTTTATAGCGAAACGACTGCTCCTTTGTGCCACATCAACCGTATATTTGTGGCAAACGTATCATTTAATATTTCCAAATGACAGATGGTATTTTCCGTGTAAAGCCGTATCTTTGCATCATGACTGCTGAAGATACTTATAAAACCATCTCCGAACCCTCTGAAGGTATTTATACGGAAAAGCGAAGCAAGTTTATCGCTATCGCTCTTCCTGTGCGTAGCCTCGATGAAATAAAGGCGCATCTTGAAACGTATCAGAAGAAATACTATGATGCGCGCCATGTGTGTTATGCTTATATGCTCGGAGCAGCACGCAAGGATTTTCGGGCCAATGATAATGGAGAGCCTTCGGGCACTGCAGGAAAACCGATTCTCGGACAAATCAATTCGAACGAGTTGACAGATATATTGATCATTGTAGTCCGTTATTTCGGTGGAATCAAGTTGGGCACAAGCGGATTGATTGTAGCTTACAAGGCTGCTGCTGCCGAAGCCATTGCTGCCGCTACAATCATAGAAAAAACGGTGGACGAGGAAGTGACTGTTATGTTTGAGTATCCTTTTATGAATGATATAATGCGTATCGTGAAGGAAGAAGAACCGGAAATACTCAATCAGTCGTATGATATGGATTGCAGTATGACATTGCGCATTCGTCGTTCGATGATGGCGAAACTGCGTGCCCGGCTGGAAAAGGTAGAAACGGCTCGGATTTTGGATGAAGAAGAAAATCATTGAATGGAAAAGTGCCAGTTAATATACTGAAAGTAGAATAGGAGAGGAAGAAAAATTGAACCGGATGAGAAAGAAATACTACATGATATCGAGATTACTTTTGGTTTTTCTTGTGTGGAACGGTGTACAAGCCTATGCACAGGAAGCTCAAAAGTTCGCTCCCAACAACATTCCTGTTCCTTGGTATTCGCAGAAAATAACGGGATACCCTTATTCGCATTGTTCTCTGGCTTCCTCGTTAATGGTCTTTGATTATTTTAAAGGGATGACGGCTGATACGCAACGCACAGCTCAGGATGCAGAACAGAAACTGATTGAATATCAGCGGAATTACTTTCTGAAAAAGCGTGCTCCTTTCCGTCGTCGCACTTCGATAGGGCAAGGAGGATACTATTCTTTTGAAATTGATTCTTTGGCACGCTATTATGAAAACATGATAAGTGCCGAACATTTCCAGCAGAAAGATTATCGGATATTGAAAGATTATATCGATCGTGGTATACCTGTGCTTGTGAATGTGAGATATACAGGTGCGGTTCGTGGTTTGCGTCCCGGTCCGAGAGGACATTGGATGGTACTTCGCGGTATTGATGACAAATATGTGTGGGTGAATGATCCCGGACGTTCACCGGAGATGCGGAGCAAAGGGGAAAACATCTGTTACCCTATTAAGAAACAGCCGGGCAATCCTTCTTATTTTGATGGTTGCTGGACGGGACGATTTATCGTAGTCACTCCCGGAGAATGGATACGGAACTCCCTGTTTGCACAAGTCGGCAAGCTCCCTCCGTTGGAAGAGGTGACTCATATCCTTCCTCCGGTTGTGCCGAATAGAATTAAGATAAAAACAGTTGTAGCAAAATAAAGAAAAAATATATGGCATTCGAAGCAACTAAAAAAGAATGGTGTGAACTTTATACTTTCTTCCGTTTGTTGGCGGACGGGAGAGTAGCGTTAGGCACGGCGGAAGCAAAGGCAGGAGATATATTCTGGCCTGTTGCAATGATTCAGAGGGAAGAGCACGACGGGACACGTCGGTATTATATTGAGGAAGAGACGATTCGCATAGAAGGGGAAACAGGAGTTAAAACTATGTCTCGTGAAGATTTCGGTATCGTAGCGGACTTGATACTGAAAGCGGTTAAATCCTCTTCGGAAAACGATGTGACCTCTCCGGATGGGGTAGAGGAGTTTCTGGATGAAGCGGCTATCTTCGACTTGGAGGCAAAAACGGAGGATCGCACCGATTTCTCTATTGCATTCTGGCATTCGGAAGCGCCTTTGAGAGGATTTAATGTCCGTTCGCGGTTGAGTGCCATGAATCCATTGTTGGATGGAGGGCGTGCGGCGAATCTTAAGCTGGAGCAGACTGGGATTAAATTTGCTACTCCGACAGTAAACAAGATCAATGCTTTGCCGGAGAGCCCTAATGAAGTTGCCGAGCGTATGATGATGATCGAACGTTTGGGAGGAGTACTTAAATATTCGGATGTGGCCGACCGTGTATTTCGTAGCAATCTTTTGATGATTGATTTGCATTTCCCGCGTGTACTGACAGAGATGGTTCGTATTATGCACCTTGACGGCATATCGCGTGTGAGTGAGTTGACGGAGATTATCAAACAAATGAATCCGCTGAAGATCAAGGATGAGCTGATAAACAAGCATAAGTTCTATGAATTTAAAATAAAGCAATTTCTGATGGCACTGGCATTGGGAATGCGTCCTGCAAAGATTTATACCGGGCTGGATTCGGCAGTGGAAGGTATTCTGCTGGTAGATGGTAATGGAGATGTGCTTTGCTACCATAAATCCGAGAAACAAGTGATGGAAGATTTCTTGTTTCTGAATACTCGCTTCGAAAAAGGATCTTTGGAGAAGGATAAATACGGATTTTTGGAGAGGGAGAATGGGGTCTATTATTTCAAACTAAACGCAAAGATCGGATTGGTCAAACGGTAGGAAAAAGTACAAAGTATTGAGACTGTCAAACTAATAATGATGATATACTTATATAAAACACTTGTCGCCCATGAAAACAAATGAAGTTTTAGAAAACATCAAGGCGCGCCGTAGCGTGCGTGCTTATACGGAGCAACAAGTTCCGGAAGAAGATTTGCGGACAATCCTGGAGGCTGCAACGTATGCTCCGAGTGGAATGCATTTGGAAACATGGCATTTCACTGCTATTCAGAATGTCAGTAAACTGGCAGAACTAAATGAACGCATAAAAGGAGCTTTTGCTAAAAGTGATGATGTCCGTTTGCAGGAACGTGCCCGCAATAAGGCTTATTGCTGTTACTATCATGCCCCGACTTTGGTAATCGTTTCTAACGAACCTACTCAATGGTGGGCGGGTATGGATTGCGCTTGTGCAATAGAGAATATGTTTTTGGCTGCACAGTCTTTAGGTATCGGCTCTTGTTGGATCAATCAGTTAGGTACGACATGTGATGATCCCGGAGTACGTGAATTTATCACTGCATTGGGAGTACCGGTTAGTCATAAAGTATACGGCTGTGTCGCGTTAGGATATGGCGATCCGAAGATTCCAATGAAAGAGAAGAAGGTAAAAGCGGATACCGTAACTATTGTTAAGTAGAAATCATACTTTCAGATTTACACTTGGACTTATCTTCTATGTCACAAAGCATAAGCCTTGGGGAAATCAATGTTTCTCCAAGGCTTCAGTTTGTTTGCCCCCTTGGCTTATAGAAATAAGCCCACGCCTCAAGGAATGTGAGCCCCGGGCTTACTCAAAGGTATCATAGCGAGTGGGTAGCAACTTACGGTCTCCCAATGTGTTGTCTACACGTGCTACATTTGCCCAGAATTTATTATCGCGTACACTCTCTATCGGATAAGCTGCCTTCTCACGTGTGTAGGAATGTTCCCAACGGTCATTCACAACCTCGTATTCCGGATGCGGCGCGTTAGCCAATACATTATCGTTCTTGTCCGCTTCGCCATTCTTCACTTCCTGAATCTCTTTCCAGATATTCAGCATGACAGCTACGAAGTTATCCAATTCCGCCAAACTCTCGCTTTCCGTAGGTTCAATCATCAATGTGCCGTGAACAGGGAATGAGAGGGTAGGGGCATGATAACCGTAGTCCATCAAACGCTTGGCGATGTCATTTTCGGAGATACCGGTCTCTTCGCACACTTTGCGGCATTCCAGAATCATCTCATGACCAACAAAACCATTTGCTCCACGATAGACAATGCCGTATGTATCTTTCAGACAGGCAGCCAGATAGTTGGCGTTCAAGATCGCTATTTTAGTAGCTTGGGTGAGTCCTTCCGTACCCATCATCCGGATATATCCGTATGTAATGGGGAGAATACCCGCACTACCGAACGGAGCGGACGATACCTGATTCTGTGTATTGCCGAAGATACCGTGTCCGGGCAGGAAAGGAACCAGATGTTCCGCTACACAGATAGGGCCTACTCCCGGACCTCCGCCACCGTGTGGTGAGGCGAATGTCTTATGAAGATTCAAGTGGCAGACATCCGCGCCGATGAATCCCGGATTAGTCAATCCCACTTGCGCGTTCATATTGGCTCCATCCATATATACTTGCGCTCCGCAAGCATGGATAATGTCGCAGATCTCTTTTATTTCCGTTTCAAATATACCGTGGGTGGAGGGATAAGTGATCATCAGCGCAGCCAATTCCTCCTTGTTCTCTTCGGCTTTGGTACGTAAGTCATCCATCTTCACATTTCCGTGCTCGTCGCACGCGCAGGTGATTGTTGTAAATCCCGCCTGGATAGCCGATGCAGGATTCGTTCCATGAGCCGATGCGGGTATCAATATCTTGTTCCGGTGTCCTTGACCTATACTTTCCAGATAGGCACGAATAACGCGAAGGCCCGTATATTCTCCCGCAGCCCCCGAATTCGGTTGTAGGCTGACACCGGCGAAGCCGGTAATAATCTTCAAGTCGTCACTCAAATTCCTTATAAGTTCACGATACCCTTCCGCCTGGTCTTCCGGAACTAACGGATGCATTCCCATAAACTCGGAACGGCTTAAAGGCAACATTTCTGCGGCTGCATTCAGCTTCATGGTGCATGATCCGAGAGAGATCATGGATTGCGCCAATGAGATATCCTTTCGATCCAAGCGTTTGATATAACGCATCATTTCCGTTTCCGTATGATATTTTCTGAACACTTCATGGGTAAGGAAAGGAGTCGTACGTTTCAAGGCTTTGCTGATCGTATTTCTTTCCGGGATGTCGTCTACCTTCTGATAGTCCTTTCCGGAGGCAATGGCGAAAATGGAAAGCAGCACATTAACGGCTGCAATGTCCGTTGTTTCGTCAATACTGAAACCTACGTCTCCGTTCTCGTAATACCTCAGATTAACTTCCTTGCTAAGAGCAATCGTGCGAATCTGTTGTGCGGAAACGTGTTCGGGCAATTCAAAACGCAGTGTGTCGAAATATTGTGCATTTACTTGCGTGTAACCGAATTTCTTCAGTTGTTTGTCGAGAAACACTGTGATACTGTGGATGCGGGAGGCAATGGTCGAAATTCCTTCCTGTCCGTGGTAGACTGCATAGAAGCCTGCCATTGTGGCCAGCAGAGCCTGTGCCGTGCATATATTTGAGGTCGCTTTTTCACGTTTGATGTGCTGTTCGCGAGTCTGCAATGCCATCCGGTAACAGAGTTTTCCATATTTATCTTTAGACCATCCGATGATTCGTCCCGGCATATTCCGCTTATACTCATCCCGTGTGGCGAAGTAGGCTGCAGACGGACCGCCATAGAACATGGGCGTACCTAAACGTTGCGTTGTTCCAAACACGATGTCCGCTCCCCATTCTCCCGGAGGAGTCAGCAGGGCAAGGCTCAGAATATCGGCAGCAACAGCCACTTTGCATTCTGCCGTATGCGCTTTCTCTGTGAATGCGGCATAGTCTTCCACATTTCCGTTGGAATTGGGATATTGCAAGAGGCAGGCGAATATTTCCGGTGAAGGTTCGAACTCTTTATATTTGCCGACACGCAGTTCGATACCTTGAGGAACGGCACGTGTTGTCATAACAGCCAATGTCTGCGGGAAAATATTTTCGTCCACAAAGACTACATTGGCGCCGGACTTTTGTTGTGCGCGTGAGCGGAGGGCATACATCATACTTACGGCTTCGGCAGCGGCAGTACCTTCGTCGAGCAATGAGCAGTTGGCTAGCGGCATGGCGGTGAGGTCACATACGGCAGTCTGAAAGTTCATCAGTGCTTCCAGACGTCCCTGTGATACTTCCGTCTGATAAGGAGTATAAGAGGTGTACCACACCGGATTCTCGAATACATTCCGTTGAATGACGGCAGGAGTAATCGTATTATACCAACCCAATCCAATATAGGTCGTATAAAGTTTGTTTTTACCAGCCAATGTGGCTATGTGTTTTCCAAATTCGTATTCCGTCAACGGACTAGTCAATGCAAGCGGTTCTTTCAGCCGGATATTGGCAGGAATTGTTTTGTCAATAAGTTCGTCTAATGATTCTACACCAATCTTGCGAAGCATTACGGCTGTGTCTTGTTCATTGATGCCGATGTGACGGCTAGCTAACAAATCGGTTTTCATAATTTGTGGGGGATTATATTTTATCTAAAAAAAGGGTTTTCTGCTTTTTCCATTCCGATGGTTGTAGGAGCACCGTGTCCCGGATATACGACGGTTTCGTTAGGGAGTACGAACAGACGGCTGCAAATGTGCTCTATCAGTTCGTCGAAGTTACCTCCTGTAAGGTCTGCACGTCCGATACTGCCTTGAAACAGGACATCACCGGAAAACATACAGTGCTCTTCTTTGCAATAGTACACCAGACTGCCGGGAGAATGGCCGGGCACATGGATTGCTTCCAGTTGGGTATGTCCGAAGGTGATAATATCTCCATCATGCAAGTATTTGCCCAATGGCACAGGGGCTTCCTGCAACTGAAAACCAAACATCCTACTTTGCTTCGGTGCTTCGTCGATCCAATATTCATCCGCTTTGTTTGCTTCTGCCGACAGACCGAACTCTTTGAGCATGAACGGGTTTCCGAAAATGTGATCCAAGTGTAGATGAGTATTCAGCAGATGTTTCACGTTCAGTTCATTTGATAGAATGAATTTTTTTAGTACCTGCTTTTCTTCTTCGTAAAAGCAGCCCGGATCGATTACAACCGCTTCCTTTGTTTCATCCCATAAAACATAACAGTTTACGGGAAACATATTAAACTCAAATCTCTTTATTTTCATGGTTCTCTATGATTTATCTTATATATCAAGCATATAGTTTCTAAATCGGAACATATACCACTTTTTTGGTTTCAAAGAACTCTTCCTTAAAATTGTCACTTAGGTTGTGAATGACCGTCTTATGTTTGAAAGGCATTGTTTCGTGTTCCAGCTCACCGCCTTTAAGGCAGATCAATCCGTTTGGCAACGCATTCTGCTGTTTGGAAGAAATGTTTTTCTTGATAATCTTTATCAGATCCGCCAGAGGCATGACTGCACGGCTGACAACGAAATCGAACATTCTCTTCTCTTCTTCGGCACGGGCATGGCGGAAAGTGACATTTTTCAATCCGATGGCATTTGCCACTTCAGTGGCTACGCGCACTTTCTTACCGATACTGTCAACCAGATGAAATTGGGTTTCCGGAAATAATATTGCTAAAGGAATGCCCGGAAAACCTCCGCCCGTACCTAAATCCATAACACTGGTGCCGGGACGGAATTGAATTACTTTTGCAATGCCTAACGAATGGAGCACATGATGTTCATATAAATTCTCGATATCCTTACGGGAGATAACGTTGATTTTTGAGTTCCAGTCGATGTAGAGGTCATATAGAGCTGCAAATTGTTTACGCTGCTCTTCTGTCAGATCAGGAAAATATTTCAGTATGATTTCCACTGCTGTTTCGTTTTTTATGAAGTTTAATCTTTTAGTTCTCCCAGAATCGGGTTACTGCCTAATAAATGCTCCATCATCGGGAACGGCACGGTCACTTTCACAGGACCCATAGCGTATGGAGTGATATCGTAGACATTGTAATAGAAAGTTACCCCTTCTTTGCTTAAATAGAAATTTTCGGTTGGAGTGATGTCTCCGGTAGAAGCATAGCCCATGTCTTCCAATGCTTCATGAGTCGTCACTTTATTATCAGCCATGAGCTGGTTCCATATTAAGTCGGTCAGCGCATCTTTATATTCTCCTACGAAGATGTCATCGAGACGGAGCGGACGCATCAGTGTGAGGTCCATATTCAGATAGGTAGTCATGTAAATGCCGTGTGCGCCTCCGGTATATTCGTTATAGTCGATGCGATATACAAGCAAGTCCTTTTCATATAGTTGTACATGGCTTTCTATACCTTTATAATATGAATACCAGGCACCGATGGAGGATTCGTCCTCTTTGTCTTTTTCGTCTTCGGCATACATCGGTTCCAGATCACGGCGATATTCGTTGACATAATTCTCTGTATATTGCTTTATAACCTCCTCCGGCTTTTCTCCGATATACTTGTCGCCGAAACAAGCGGATATGAAATAGGCATTCAGACTGTCTTTCAGCATATCATCCGTTGACTTGTCGGAATAGGTGAAATTGATGATGATGTTACATGCCGGTTTGGCTGTATCATTAAAGAGGTGTACCGTCTCATTTACCCGGATACTATCGAACTGTAACGCACCAGTGTTTTTGTTCATCTTGTCATGACAAGAAAAGAAAAAGCCGCTTACTGAAAGTATAATAGCAAGCAAACTGACATATTGTTTTTTCATACTCGTTTTTTCTATAAATTCTACATTTGTTCTATCATTCACTATTGACAAATATAGATGAAATTCATGAATCGGACGAATAAAAACAGAAAAATATTCAGGTATTCGCTCTTTCGGTAAGCTGCTTTTCTTGTAGAGTGCGGGAATTAGGCTTAGTGGTTGCAGACTTTACTTATGTCTACTGTAAACCCATTTTCTACCGGCATGAATTTTCCTTTCTTCTTCAGAAATTCGATGAGGGTATCCACATCCATATCTTCTGCCGAACAGGCATAGAAATGCTGTTGTTTACCGAATTTTTGAATGATTGCTTCCCGTAATGATGCTTCCGAGTAGCTATTGCCTTCCATCATTTTTTCTGCAAAGATAAGGCAGAGATTGCCCGGAGTTTGTAACATATGTGACAATGTTATATTAATATTCATTGAAAATTGAAAATAACCATTTCGCCATGTGTCCCTATTCTGAAAGGTGGTCCCCATAGAGACAATCCGGAAGATACATATATATGCGTGTTTCCCCATTGGCGATAACCGTGGCTTTGCATATATAATCAGTCACCCAATTGATAGGCCATGTTTGTCCGTGGTGTGTATGCCCGCTGAATTGCAAGTCGATGCCGACAGCTTCCGTTTCTTTCAGGTTAAAAGGTTGATGATCCAATAATATACCGGTACACGGGGCAAAAGGATATATCGGAATACGTTTTAATTTAGCTAGGAATAGTGAGTAAAAACAGGAAATAGCGAACAAAGAAACTTGAAAAAGAAAAAAAGAAAGGTAATCAAAAGTCTGATAAGAAGTAATTGAACAAATACCTGTGTTAGCTTGTTTCTATAAATAAACAATGGTTCTTTCCCGACTCCTTTTAAGGAGTCGGGAAAGGCGTAAACTATAATTATATGGGTAACACAATAAAGAAGGCATTTCCTGTACTTAATATGCACTGTGCAGGATGTGCTAATAATGTAGAAAAAACAGTGAAAAAATTGCCGGGAGTTATCGAGGCTTCCGTTAATTTTGCTACCAATACGTTAACTGTTTCTTATGAGAAGGATCAACTGACTCCCGGAGAAATCCGTGCGGCTGTGCTTGCGGCAGGTTATGACCTGATTGTGGAAGAAGCCCACAGGGAGGAACGCCGGGAAGAGGAGCAGCATAAGCGCTACACTCGTTTGACGTGGAAAGTGATTGGGGCTTGGATTTTGGTAGTACCGTTGCTGGTATTTTCCATGATACTGATGCATGTACCATACTCTAATGAGATTCAGATGGTACTTGCTATCCCTGTCATGGTCTTTTTCGGAGGTGGTTTCTTTACCGGAGCTTGGAAACAGGCTAAACTGGGACGGAGCAATATGGATACACTGGTTGCACTTAGTACTTCCATTGCTTTTCTGTTCAGTCTGTTCAATACGTTCTTCCCCGAATTTTGGTATGCTCGTGGATTGGAACCGCACGTCTATTATGAGGCTTCTGCAGTGATTATCGCTTTCGTTCTTACCGGAAAATTGATGGAGGAGCGTGCTAAAGGCAATACCTCGACTGCTATTCGCAAGTTGATGGGAATGCAGCCTAAAGTTGCCCGGGTTCTGCGCAATGGAGCGGAAGAGGAGATTCTGATCGAGAACCTCCAGATAGGTGATATGGTTGTTGTACGCCCGGGAGAACAGATACCGGTGGACGGTCAGCTTTCCGAAGGCGATTCGTATGTTGACGAAAGTATGATTAGTGGTGAACCGGTTCCGGTAGAAAAGAAGAAAGGCGATAAAGTCTTGGCAGGAACGATCAACCAGCGTGGCTCGTTCATCATATATGCCACACAGGTAGGTAGTGAAACGGTGCTTGCCCGCATCATTTCCATGGTGCAGGAAGCACAGGGCAGCAAAGCTCCCGTGCAACGTATTGTCGACCGCATTACCGGAATTTTCGTACCTGTCGTATTGGGGATTGCTATCCTGACATTTGTTTTATGGGTTGCCATCGGTGGCAGTGAATATATCTCTTATGGTATTCTGTCGGCTGTTTCTGTCCTTGTCATTGCTTGTCCGTGTGCTTTGGGACTTGCTACGCCTACTGCATTGATGGTGGGAATAGGCAAAGCTGCCAGCCAGCATATTCTGATTAAAGACGCGGTAGCTTTGGAACAAATGCGTAAAGTGGATGTCGTTGTACTGGATAAAACCGGGACATTGACCGAAGGACACCCTACTGCTACCGGATGGTTATGGGCACAATCGCAGGAACCTTATTTCAAAGATGTGCTTTTAGCTGCGGAAATGAGATCGGAACATCCGCTTGCCGGTGCTATCGTGTCTGCTCTTCAGAACGAGGAGAAGGTAAAACCCGCTGCATTGGACAGCTTCGAGAGTATTACGGGAAAAGGAATCAAGGTCTCTTATGAGGGAGATACCTATTGGGTAGGTAGTCATAAACTCCTAAAAGATTTCAGTGCGACAGTAAATGATGTGATGGCTGAAATGCTGGTTCGCTATGAATCGGATGGCAATGGTATCATCTACTTTGGACGTGAAAATGAATTATTGGCTATCATTGCTGTTTCTGACCCGATAAAGGCTACTTCTGCCGAAGCGGTAAAAGAACTGAAACGTCAAGGTATTGACATCTGTATGTTGACGGGTGACGGGCAACGGACGGCATTAGCTGTTTCTTCCCGTTTAGGGATTGAACGTTTTGTCGCTGACGCTCTGCCGGACGATAAGGCCGAGTTTGTGCGTGAGCTTCAAATGCAGGGAAAGAAAGTCGCTATGGTAGGAGATGGTATCAACGATTCGCAGGCTTTGGCACTGGCTGACGTGAGCATTGCCATGGGGAAAGGAACTGATATTGCTATGGACGTAGCTATGGTAACTTTGATGACATCGGATTTATTGCTGCTTCCTAAAGCTTTTCAGTTGTCAAAGCAGACAGTTAAACTGATTCATCAGAATCTTTTCTGGGCGTTTATTTATAATCTGATCGGCATTCCTATTGCTGCCGGTATCTTGTTTCCATTGAACGGTTTGTTATTGAATCCGATGTTGGCAAGTGCTGCAATGGCCTTCTCCAGTGTGAGCGTAGTGCTCAATTCATTGAGCTTGGGAAGAAAATGAGTAAGCGACTGTAAAAAGAAAACAAACTGTAAGTAAATAATAAACGGTGAATACTTTGCGGATTATGCGCAACTTGTTCACCGTTCGTTTTTTGGGGTTCGTTGTTTATAATTTTATCCTCTATCGCTCTTCACAGGAATTATCTGTTCCTGAATTCCAATGGTGTCATTCCTGCGTACCGTCTAAAATACTTACCAAAGAATGAGGCACTGGGGAAATTTAGAGAATAAGCTATCTCTTGAATAGTCATATTAGTTCCTTTCAGTTTCGCTTTGGCGTCCATGACCACAATATACGCAATGGTATCCAACACACTTTTGCCTGTCACTTGTTTTACGGTTGTACTTAGATGTTGAAGCGATATTCCTAGTTTATCTGCGTAGAATTGTGCACGACGTTCATCTTTATAATTCTCGGTGATGGCTTGAATCAATTCCCGGCAAATTTCCTTTTTACGGTTCGAACTATTGTTTTCACCCGGAAATTTACGATATATCAACCGTATGCTTGTCAAGATAGTCTGAAGAGATAATTCAACTAATTCAGAATCCATTTCAAAGTTCTCATTACAACTGACACGCGATAATAGAGCAAAATAGTCTTTCAGATAGCTGGCTACTTCTTCATTGAGAGGGATTACTGGCTGTTCTATCAGTTTTGGATATTCATTACCGATGTTTTTCATCAGATTGATTCGTTCGGCACAATAGGCGGAGAAACCGGCAAAGCAGAGGCATACTTTTTCTGTTTTCTCCCGAAATTGGATGATTGTTCCCGGTAACAATGTTATCAGGTCATTAGGACGAATTTCATAATCAAGCAGATTGATGGAGGCTTTCATCGAGCCTTCGGTGCAGATGGCAACAATACATGCCTGCAACCGACACGATTGCTTATAAATATTGAGAATGTCTTCCGTAACATTCGTCCATGCTAATACTTCGGTAGGCAAGTCTACCTGTGGGAAGTCCATTTTCATAGTTGTGTTTGTTATATTTACAGTGCAAAAGTACATATTTTCTTTTTATTTCTTACCTTTGTTTTTATGAAAACAACTTTTATCGATTGGAATTTAATACCGTATGCCGAAGCATGGCAACGGCAGGCGGAGTGGTTTGACGGTGTAGTTCGGGCAAAAGCCCAGAGTGAAGTCTATGAGAACCTCATTATTATGTGTGAGCATCCGCACGTTTATACATTGGGGCGCAGTGGAAAAGAAAATAATATGTTGCTGAGTGATGAGCAGCTGAAGGCGATTGGCGCTACTCTTTATCATATAGATCGGGGAGGGGACATCACTTATCATGGTCCCGGACAGTTGGTGTGTTATCCGATATTGAATTTGGATGAATTTGCATTAGGACTAAAGGAATATGTTCATTTGTTGGAAGAAGCGGTGATACGTGTATGTGCATCTTATGACATTGAAGCGGGGAGGTTGGAGAAAGCTACAGGCGTATGGTTGGAAGGTGATACCCCTCGCGCCCGTAAGATTTGTGCGATAGGAGTAAGGAGCAGTCATTATGTTACAATGCACGGGTTGGCATTGAATGTAAATACGGATTTACGGTATTTCAGTTATATTCACCCTTGCGGGTTTATTGATAAAGGCGTCACTTCTCTTCGTCAGGAATTGAAACGTGAGATACCTATGGACGAAGTGAAGCAGCGCCTTGAAAATGAATTTAGAAAACTATTCCGAATCCCAGTTGCCAAGTTTGGTGCATAAGGCAATCCTTATCGGCCAGTGCATAAGAGAAATCGACGCGCATTGGCCAGAAATTAATTCCACAACCCAGCGTACCATAGTTACCTATTCCTTTATCATTGTCTCCGAAATGATATCCTGCGCGGACTACTCCATATTTCAGGAAGTTATATTCGGCTCCTATTCCTGCTTGCAAATGCCGGATTTCGGAAGGAAGAAGATAGTTGAAGTCAAGTGCTACTTGCAAACGATTCTCCACGTTGAATGGAAGGTCGACACTACCTCCCAATCCCAATCGTGCAGGCAATTTCTGACCATCCAGCTTTTTGCCCAAGTTGGCGGCTTGGAAGCCGATAGACCAAGAAGCCATTCCATCCAGAAGATCCGTATTCCGATAATAGGTGGCACCAAAGTCAAGAGCGACACTGCTCTTGCTATCTGCTTCCTTTGCTACTTTTTCTTGCAGATATCTGAATGTCAATGACAGTGATAAGTTCTTGGCTACATTCCTGAAGTAGGCAGCTTCCAAATCCCATATACGGGGACGGTAATCCATTATTTTAGGATCCTTGAAGTGGCGGAATCCCAAAGCAAATCCATGAATACCTTCTCTTCCGATCCGATAGAAAAGAGATGCGCTGTGCAGCGCACAGTCCTTGTTGATATCAGCGTATGAATAACTAGCGCCCATTGCTTCCTGTGAGAAAGCGATTGTAGAGGCGTTATGAAAGATAGCTGTGCTACCGTTATCGGTGATAGCTAATCCTGTACCTGCCATACCTGCCGATTGGGCATCCGGAGTAAGTTCCAGAAAGTTGGCATTTGCCATTTCTTGTGCTCCCAGCAAAGCGGGGAATAAGCACGAGGCTAGAAGGAAATGTTTAACTCGTTTCATAATTCGTTATTTTTTTAGTGAGACATTCGGACAACACGTATACCTGTCCACGATTTATTATTGTTAAGCATATGATTGAGGGGCTTATCACTGACAACTACTTTTCCCAGTGTAGAGGAAGCATGTAGCAGATGCAGTTTCCCTTTTATATATTGCGCTATCCCAACGTGAGCAATGTCCAGCCCGGGAAGTTTCGTTGTGATGGCGATAATATCTCCGTCCATAATCCAGGATAATCCATTTTCCGGTAATTCGCTTTTCGGCAGCCAATGTACGATTTTCCCGGATAATGCTTTCTCGTATTCGGTCATTCGGGTTACGTTTTCCGGAGAATTGGCTAACTTTTTATATAGTTTTGGGTGAGCGGACATATAAGAGAGGCTTAATTGAAGAGTTTGTACGCTGTTCTCTGCCGTCACATCCGTAAGGAATCCTTGACGGATACCATTCTCGATCCAATCGGAGGTGTAATGCAAACGGGAAGGATATCCGTCGATAATTCCATCTCTGTAGCGTATCTTTTGCAGGTTCTCAGTAAAAGAAGATCCGAGAGCTTGCGCCAGTGTGTATTCTACAAAAGTGAGGCAATCCACTGCATCGGTCCGGATAACCAGCTCTTCTTCTCCATCCCGGTCTAGCGTATTGGCCACATATTGGGTTCCCAAATAAGACTTTCCGATTTGCAGCATCGTTCGAGAGTCCTGCGGAGTAAGCTCCGCAGGCTGTTGTTGGGCAAAAGTCATTGCACTTATAAACGATACTATGACGGATAAAAGTCTCCTCATGTTTGCTTATTTAATTTTCATTGAGGCTTTGATAAAATAGAGAATCAGTAGGGCGTATGCTCCTAATGCCAACACTTCCGACCAAGTATTGTTCAGCCATGCTTCGTTCACCAAGTTGATTCCACCGAAGCGCATTGCGGCACTGATAACCCCCATTAACGCGCCACCGGCAATGAAACCGGAAGCCAGCAATGTTCCTTTTTCTCCTCTTTCCGTATTGATAGTCGAATCTTTGCTGCGGCTGGTCACAAACCAATTGACAGCTCCGCCTACAACCAACGGCACATTCAGTTCCAATGGAATAAACATACCTAGTGCGAAAGCTAATGCAGGAATCTTGCAAAGAGTCAGAATAATTGCTAAGACAGCACCGATGCCATATAATAACCAGGGTGCGCCTACACCACTCATCAACGGTTCGATAACAGCAGCCATCGCATTTGCCTGTGGAGCAGCTAATGCTCCGCTCGTAAATCCATATGTCTTATTCAGGATAATCATTACACCGCCTACAGTTGCAGCCGATACAATTGTTCCCAAGAACTTCCAGGTCTCCTGTTTGGCAGGGGTACTTCCCAGCCAATAACCGATTTTTAAGTCGGTAATGAAACCTCCGGCCATTGAAAGCGCAGTACATACCACACCGCCCATCACTAATGCTGCAACCATGCCTGAAGGGCCTTTCAGTCCTACGGCTACCATCACTACAGAAGCCAGAATCAGTGTCATCAATGTCATACCCGATACGGGATTTGTACCGACAATTGCAATCGCATTGGCGGCTACCGTAGTGAACAGGAAAGAAATGCCGGCAACTAGAAGAATCGCTACCAATGTGTGTAGCAGATTTCCTTGCATTACATCAAAGTAGAAGAACAGTACGATGAGTATCAAAGTGATGATAGAACCGATTGCAATAATCTTCATCGAGAGATCCCGTTGTGTACGGATGATGTTTTTCTCTACATTGCCTTTACCGCCCATCTCTTTGGCAGCCAGCCCAACTGCGCTTTTAATGATTCCCCATGAACGGATGATACCAATGACACCTGCCATAGCAATACCGCCGATACCAATGCTCTTAGCGTAATATTTGAATATTTCTTCCGGACTCATCATTCCTACAGTGGATGTAATCTCCGGATTCCATGCATTCAGCACACTGTCTCCCCAAATAGCGGACATGCCCGGAATGATAATCCACCATACAGCCAATGAACCGGCGCAGATGATGGAAGCATATTTTAATCCGACTATATAACCTAATCCCAATACGGCAGCTCCGGTATTTACCTTGAATATCAGTTTGGCTTTTTCCGCCAGCATTTCTCCGGCACTGCACACACGGGTCGTAAAATTCTCATTCCACCAACCGAATGTGGCTACGATAAAGTCATATAGTCCACCAATCATTCCCGCTATCAGCAAGGGTTTGGCTTGGCTTCCGCCTTTTTCTCCGGAGATCAATACCTGTGTGGTAGCTGTCGCTTCAGGGAAAGGGTATTTGCCATGCATATCACTTACGAAATATTTCCGGAAAGGAATCAGGAACAGAATTCCCAGTACACCACCCAGCAGGGAACTGATGAATACCTGCATGAAAGTAACTGTCATCTCTGGATATTTTGCCTGAAGGATATAAAGAGCAGGAAGTGTGAAGATCGCTCCGGCCACAATCACTCCGGAACAAGCTCCGATAGACTGGATAATAACATTTTCTCCTAACGCATTTTTTCTTTTGGCAGCTCCGGAGACTCCTACAGCAATAATGGCGATAGGAATAGCCGCCTCGAATACTTGGCCTACCTTTAATCCCAGATAGGCTGCGGCGGCTGAGAAGAGGATTGCCATAGCAATACCCCATGCTACCGACCAGAAGTTAACTTCCGGATAATTTTTTGAGGGACTCATCAACGGGTTGTATACTTCCCCCGGTTTCAATTCTCTAAACGCATTCTCGGGCAACCCGGTGAATTTGTCTTCTTCTTGTTTCATAGTTTTATAATTTGCTAATGTGTCAATTTACGTTTCCGTCTTCAAAGTAAACAAAAAAAAAGGAGAACCGAAAGATTCTCCTTTATGTAATAGCCTAAAATTTTTTATTTAGCGTCTTTTGCTACCATATCGCCCTCAATATACAATCTTACCATCTCTGTTTTGGCGTTGGTACGCAAAGTGATTGATTTCTTGAAATGTCCCGGATATTTGCCTGTTCCGTTATAAGTCACTTTGATTGTACCTTTTTTGCCCGGCATGATAGGTTCTTTCGTATATTCGGGTACAGTACATCCGCATGAAGCTACCGCCTGGTGGATTACCAAAGGAGCGTCACCGATATTAGTAAAGGTAAATGTACAACTAACTACCGGACTGTTTTCTGAGAACTTGCCGAAGTCGTGAGTTGTTTTGTCAAACTTAATATCTGCATTGGTTTGAGCAAATGCAAAACTTACCCCCATTACTAACAAAGTCATAAAAAAAAGTATCTTTTTCATTTTTCCTTCTCTTTTTTGATTACAAGTGCCAAAGGTAATGCTTTTTCCCTTAAAATATACTTTATAGAGTGCGAAATAGTATTAAACGGATTGTATTTGCTATTTGGCAAGCTCGAATCCAAGCATCATTCCGTCATAGTTATCGGCCAGAGAACTAACGGCTTTGAGTGCGGTACTGTTGCTTTTACTACCGATAAACGCCATTAATTTTAGCAATTTATCCGAGTTGAATAACAATTCCAGTGAATTAGAACTGCAATTCACTTTAGCGTGCAGGTTCAGCAATCGCAAATATTTCAAGTCCACTTGTTTGGTGGAAGCATTGTAGGAGTAAGTTCCTTTCAATGTTTTCTTTCCCACTGTGCTGGTGAAAGTACTGTCTGCATTGAACGTGAAACTCATTTGCCCGTCCTTAATGCCAATCTTGCTCAACTGCTCGTTCAACTTGTTTTCCGCCATTGTCGCTGCGGCTGCACCTCCTGCTTTCATCAGCAGATTATCCGATTCGAACTCGACGGCTGAGCTTTTGTAACTCCATGTTCCAGTCATGTCGATCGTCTCAGTGTTTCCTGTAATGGCGTTCACAACTTTTGAGATGTTGTCCTTATTCAATAAGTCCGCCCATGATTGTGCCTGGCTGTTAGTTGCCGTCAGCATAAATACCACCATCAAGGTAGCAGATAAAAAATTCTTCTTCATTTTCATTTTATATTGAGATCTTTGTTTATGCTTTCTATATAATCAAGTATTTCTGTCCGTCCGGTGCGGTTTTCCGAAGAAGAAATAAAGTAGGGAGGGAGTTCTTCCCATTGTTTGCTCAGTTCACGGAGATAAGCATTGATATTCATCTTCAATCGTCCGCTTTTCAGTTTATCGGCTTTGGTGAAAATGATAGAAAAAGGAATGCCGTTTTCCCCCAGCCATTCCATGAATTCGAGATCAATCTTTTGAGGTTCCAAGCGACTGTCTATTAATAAAAAAAGGTTTGTCATCTGCTCCCGTTCAAGAATATAATCCTCGATTATCGTGCGTATCTGGTCTTTCCCTTTCTGACCGCGACGGGCATAGCCATATCCCGGAAGATCGACAAGATACCAGTTTTTATTAATCAGGAAATGGTTGATAAGCATAGTTTTTCCCGGAGTGGCAGAAGTCATAGCCAATCCCTTGCGGGCGGTCAACATATTGATAAGACTCGATTTTCCTACATTAGAACGACCGATGAAAGCATATTCGGGAAAAGTGCCTGCCGGACATTTCTTCACGTCTGTGTTGCTAATCACAAATTCTGCGCTTGTTATTTCCATTTTCTAGTCATTTGTTTCTTTGACATCAATATTAGCCCTGCAAAGGTAAGTGTTCCATTTAACATTAGCAATTCATAACCGAATTTATATCCGGTTTCTTTTCCAATCCACCAATCGGCGAGGTAACAGAGTAGGGGTGAAAGGATAGCTATCAACGGAACCCACCGATCGTTGGTTTGTCTGCGGGTAAAAAGTCCGAAAGCAAACATACCTAATAAGGGACCGTAAGTATAAGAGGCGATGATATAGATCGCGTCAATTACACTCTTATTGTTTAGAGTTTCTACGAGGCAGATGAAGAAAGCCAGTAAGACTGAAAGGGATAAATGTACCTTATTCCTTTTGCGGCGTGCCGTTTCTTCACTGTCTTTTTCCGTATTCAGCAAATCCACGCATACGCTGGTTGTCATGGCCGTCAGTGCGGAGTCCGAGTTGCTGAAAGCGGCTGCGATAATACCGATTGTAAAAAGTATCAGAACGGGTCGTCCCAGATAGCCTTGCGCTGCAAACATGGGTAAAATATCATCATTCATAGCAGGTAATGCCAATTGCATTTGTCCGGCTAATGTAATCAGTAATATTCCCAGACACAAGAATAGAAAGTTTAGCGGAATAAATGAGAATCCGTAACAATACATATTCTTCTGTGCTTCGCGAAGATTACGGCAAGACAGATTCTTTTGCATCATGTCTTGGTCGAGTCCGGTCATTACAATCACGATGAAGATACCGCTAAAGAACTGTTTAAAGAAATTTTGCCGGGATACCCAATCATCCATGACAAAAATTCTGCTGTGTTCATTGTGCTGAATGGTCTGGATAATGCCGTTAAAATCCAGTCCTAATTCTTGAATTGTAAAATAGATAATAAAAATCAGTGCTGCTATCAGACAGAAAGTCTGCAAAGTGTCTGTCCATACAATCGTTTTTATTCCGCTTTTGTGGGTATACACCCATACTAAGGCAACCGATCCGACAGCGATTATCCAAAAGGGAATATGCATCTCCTGAAATACATAAGTGTGGAGAATGAGACAAACCAGATAGAGTTTGGCTGCCGTTCCCAACATACGCGACAATAAAAAGAAAAACGAGCCGGTACGATAGGCGCGCGTTCCGATGCGTGTGCCGAGATAGCCGTATATACTTGTCAAGTTGAGTTTATAGTATAAGGGAAGCAATATATGCGCTACCACCATATATCCGAAGAAAAAGCCGAATACCGTCTGCATATATGTCATATCCATGCCACGCACCATGCCGGGAACAGAAACGAAGGTCACTCCGGAAATAGAGGCGCCGATCATGCCAAAAGAAACTACATACCAAGGAGATTTATTCTCTCCCTTGAAGAACGCTGCATTCGATCCGCCTTTATATCCGGTGATACGGGCTATTAATAATAATACCGCAAAGTAGCATATTATAGTGACAAGTATCATCATATCGGCTGCAAAGGTAGTGTTTTTTGTAGGTATTATAACAATAATCTGTATCTTTGCGCCAAAATATCGATAGAACCGTAATTATTATCTATGAATCAACAATATCCTTCCATATTACTCGAAAAGGCGGTCGGTGAATTTTCCAAGTTGCCGGGTATAGGACGTAAAACGGCCATGAGGCTTGTTTTGCATCTGCTTCGTCAGGATACGGCCACCGTAGAGGCTTTCGGAAATTCCATCATGACATTGAAACGAGAGGTGAAGTACTGTAAGGTATGTCATAACATATCTGATACTGAAATTTGCCAGATCTGCGCCAATCCACAACGGGATGCTTCCACTATTTGCGTAGTAGAGAATATCCGCGACGTGATGGCGGTAGAAGCAACCCAGCAATATCGGGGGCTCTATCATGTTTTAGGAGGAGTCATTTCTCCAATGGACGGAGTGGGACCGAGCGACCTTCAGATTGAAAGTCTGGTGCGGCGGGTATCCGAAGGAGGAATTAAGGAGGTAATTCTGGCTTTGAGCACAACGATGGAAGGAGATACTACCAATTTCTATATCTATCGTAAATTGGATAGACTAGGGGTTAAACTGAGTGTGATTGCGCGTGGCATATCCGTTGGAGATGAATTGGAATATGCCGATGAAGTAACTTTGGGGCGTAGTATTGTGAACCGGACTCTTTTCACCGGAACTGTATAATTTAATATTTAGAAATTTAGAACGAACATGGAAGAACAGATAAAACGTGCTGTCAGGAATTTGAATATAGGTTATGTTTTCTTTTGGGTATTTCCGGCTTTTCTGCTTGGAGCAGGGGAGTTCGATCTCTTGCCCGTAGGAAATCTGGTAGATAATGTACAGGCTACTTATTATTTTGAGACTATCGGCATTCTGTTGACGGCACTTTGCGTACCTCTTTCTTTGAAGCTATTCAGCTTGGTGCTCAAAAAGAAAATAGACAATATGACTATCACGCTAGCACTGAAACGTTATGTGCAATGGAGCATTGTCCGATTGGGAATACTTGAAGTTGCCATTGTAGCCAACATCCTATGTTACTATTTGACATTAAGCAGTACCGGCAATCTTTGTATGCTCATTGGCTTGACGGCTTCTCTTTTCTGTCTGCCCAGTGAGAAAAGATTGCGTAACGAACTTCACATCACAAAAGACTAAAGCGCATGAAACAATCTTATCTGACAAACGAGCGCATCTATCTTCGTGCAGTAGAGCCGGAAGATATGGATATTATGTACGAGATGGAGAATGATCCTTCTATGTGGGATATCAGCAATTTCACAGTCCCTTATTCCCGTTATGTACTGCGCCAATATATCGAAGGCTCACAATGTGATGTCTTTGCAGACAAGCAATTACGCTTGATGATTGTGAGTAAATCCGATCATGACATACTAGGCACTATTGATATTACTGATTTTGTTCCGCTCCATTCGCGTGGAGAGGTCGGTATTGCCGTGCATAAAAACTATCGTCGGCAAGGCTATGCAACCGATGCGCTGAAGCTACTTTGCGAATATGCTTTCGGTTTTCTGTCCTTGAAGCAGCTCTATGCACACGTGGCAGTGGACAACGAGGTCTGTCTGAAACTATTTGCATCGTGTGGCTTTACCCAATGCGGACTCTTAAAGAACTGGTTACAGGTAGAGGGATGCTATAAAGATGCCGTACTTCTTCAATGTCTGAATCCCCGAAAATAACTGAATTCCTTATAAAATAGGTGATGAAAGCCTAAATGTCAGTTCAGCGTAGGCACTTGTGGGAAACGTGACCACGTTTCATACTTGCTGCCTAGCTTTTCCAAAGCCTCTTTCCACATATCTTTGGTGTCGTTTCTCATCAGATATGAGTTCTCTTCTTCGGATACCAGCCATGTGTTTTCCTTTATCTCACTATGTAACTGATTGCTTTCCCAACCGGAATATCCCAAGAAAAAGCGGATACATTCATTCACTTTATTCCCTTGCAATATATATTTCTTTATTTCTTCAAAATCACCGTTTAGGAAAAGCCCCTTACTGACAGGGATAGAGCCGGGAATTTTCTCTAGAGTATGGAGGTAGAATAAAGTATCAGTCGCTACAGGACCACCCTTGTAGAGAGGTATTTCATCCAAATACTTAAATTCCATGACAACATCATTGAGAAGCAGTGGCAATTGTTTATTGATGACCAATCCCATAGTTCCTTCCTCCGTATGATCGACCAGTAGAATTACGGATCTGCCAAACGTTGCATCGCGTAAAAAAGGTTCGGATATCAAAATCTTTCCTCTTGACGGCAATACATTATTCGATTGAATCTTAAATATGTCCAGGTTGATATTCATGCCCCTAAATTAATAAAAAAAACGGAATAATTATCGTTATTTCCGTTTTTTTTGATTTAGCAGGGTGCTTTTATGGATGTCTTACCGCAAACGTCAGGCTACCGGATGATTTTCTGCAAATAATCTCATTCTTTCATCAAGTTGTGCATATTGATGGTCTTTAATAAAAGAGGTACACGCGCGCAAACCTTCCTGATGACTTCCGGTAGTCACTAATGAGATAGCGCTTACACCGTAGTACATCAGCTCCTTGGCAAGCTCACCGCTAGTCATTCCCGGATATCCGATTGTGAAATAAAATCCGTCTGCAATAGGATCACCCAAGTCATTGTCATATACCAGATGGAACCCGTGATGCAGGAAGATATCTTTCAACTTCTTCGCTCTTTCACCATATATTTTCACTTCATTGAGGAAATTGTATTGTCCTTCATTAGCAGCTTTCAGCATGGCAGCCATAGCGAACTGTGCAGAATGACTCGTTCCGGAAGAAAGTGCATAGAGCACCCGATGAATGAAGACGGTCCCGAAAGTTCCGCCGCCGTACCGTTTTGTCAGTCCCGGATAACTTCTGTGATATAACTTGTCGGAAATACAACTTACACCGATACGTTGTCCGGCATAGCTGAACGCTTTCGAACCGGAAATCAACAAAACATAATTATCCGTATAATGAGCTACCGACGGCTGGTAAGGAGCCTGATACGGCTTGCTCAAATCCTGACGGAAGTCCATTGCGAAATAGGCCAGATCTTCCAGTACAATCACATCATATTGCGTAGCCAGTTCACCTATAATCCTCAACTCTTCATCTTTCAAGCAGATCCAACTAGGATTATTGGGGTTTGAGTAGATGATTGCGGATATATTGCCTTTCTTCAAATAACTCTCCAATTTTTCTTTCAATTTGTCGCCTCGGTAATCGTATACATCGAATGTCTCGTATTTCTGCCCCATCACAACCAACTGCTGCTTCTGCACCGGAAAACCGGGATCGATAAACAGAATCGTATCTTTCTTTTCATCGCATTGGCTGCAAGTGAGGAAAGAAGCGAATGTGCCTTGCATAGAACCGGTAACAGGTACACAGCCTTCCGGGCTTAAATCCACATTAATAAATGCCTTGATAAAGTTAGAAGCCTCCTTTTTCAATTCGGGCAGTCCGTTAATGTCCGGATATAGGCTGGCTATCCCTTTTTGTAGCGCTTCAACCTCTGCTTTCACCCCAACGGCAGAAGGAGGAAGTCCCGGAACACCCATTTCCATCTTAATAAACTCAACCCCTGATGCGGCTTCCGCTTTTGAAGCAATAGCTTTCACTTCACGAATGGTTGCTTTAGAAAAATCGACAATTTGAAACTCATTTATGGTTTCATCAATCAGATGTCGTTCAATTGGTGTATTTTTCATTCTATTTTCTATTTTATGTAATAGCTGCAAATGTACACGATAATTCTTAATAAACCCACTTTTTCAGAAAAAAGATATGAAAGCTATTGTAGGTTTCAAAAAAATATCTACCTTTGCATCCGCAATCAAGAAGATTGTGATTGTCAAATGATATTTTGGTGCGTTAGTTCAGTTGGTTAGAATACATGCCTGTCACGCATGGGGTCACGGGTTCGAGTCCCGTACGCACCGCTTCTCAACCAAGAAAAAATAAAAAATCCCTCTGATTCATTGAGAATCAGAGGGATTTTTTATTACTCTCTTCTATTATTCTTTATTTCCGTTGTACCCCCATTTTACATAAATGGCTCCCCAAGCGAATCCGGCTCCAAATGCTGTGAAAATCAGGTTATCTCCCTTTTTGAACTTATTCTCAAAGTCCCAGAGGCAGAGCGGAAGTGTACCGGCACTTGTGTTGCCATACCGTTCGATGTTCACCATGACTTTCTCCGGCGGTATTCCCAACCGTTGTGTGACTGCCGCGATAATGCGTTGATTAGCTTGATGGGGAATCACCCAATCGATCTCCTCCTTGCTAAGATGATTCCTTTCGATCAGAGCCTCGCAAGCATCGGACATATTGGCTACTGCATATTTGAACACGGTGCGTCCTTCCTGATAAATATAATGCATCTTGTTATCCAACGTATAGTAGGAGGGAGGACATACCGAACCGCCTGCTTTTATATGTAAGAAAGGCAACCCTTTACCATCCGTTCTCAATACCGCGTCCATAATCCCCACATTCTCCTTTGTTGCCTCCAGCATGACAGCACCACCACCGTCACCGAAGATAGGACAAGTAGCACGATCTGTATAATCTATGATGGACGACATCTTCTCGGCTCCTATTACGATTACCTTCTTATAGTTTCCCGAACGGATAAAATTAGCCCCCGTCTCCAATGCATATAAGAATCCGCTGCACACAGCCTGCATATCGAAGGCAAAAGCATTTTTCAATCCCAACCTTTCGCATACGATTGAGGCGGTTGAAGGGAAACGATAGTCGGGTGTGGTGGTAGCGACGATAACCAGATCGATGTCGTCCGGATTGGTTTTTGTGCGTTGTATCAACTGTTTGGCCGCTTTACGCGCTATGTATGAAGTACCGAGTCCCTCTTCTTTTAAGATACGCCTTTCCTTAATGCCGATACGTCCCATAATCCATTCGTCGGTGGTATCCACCATCTTGGAAATTTCATCATTGGTCAGGATGTAATCGGGCACATATCCCCCGACTCCTGTAATTACTGCGTTTATACTCTCCATTGTTTTAAATTGATTTTGCTGTTTTTTTAGAATGAGGTAATTAATCCCAAATGATAAATGCGGGCGCAAATATATAGAAAAGAGAATAAAATCCAATGACTGTCTATGTCACAGCCACCTTTTTAAATAATAAAAAGGAATATTATGCCAAATTTTTCCAAAAGCGTTAATCGTTTTCTCGTGTTTGCAGGAAGATGTGCGTGGACGGTTTTTAGTAATAAGTAAAAAGTTTTTTGAATTCTTTATTGAGTCTGTATTTTTTTATTTATCTTTGCGGCAAAATTATCCGGTAGCTCTTTGGGCGACGGGGTGATCTTTATAAATAATGAAACTTACTTCTGAACGCGTAAAGACTAAGGTTTTACCTGCACATGTGACAGGTAACGGCGTAGCCTTGTCTAAAAAGCGTTGGTTGGTTGCTCAAGTTCGTATTTATCACGAGAAAAAGACAAGCGAGCGGCTAACAAAAATGGGCATAGAAAACTATGTTCCGGTTCAAAGAAAGACCCATCTGTGGAGTGATCGTCGCAAGCAGATCGATCACATCGTAATTCCGATGAAAATATTTGTACGTGTTGATGCACAAGAACAGAAAGACGTTCTTATGCTATCGGCCGTCAGCCGTTATATGGTGCTTCATGGTGAGAGCGCTCCGGCTGTTATACCCGATACCCAAATGGAGAAGTTCAAATTCATGTTAGACTATTCGGAGGAAGCAGTCAATATGAGTAATACTCCATTGAGTCCGGGTGAGAAAGTACGTGTCATAAAAGGCCCGTTGAGAGGACTGGAAGGTGAGCTGGTTACTTTGAACGGGAAGACAAAAATTGCCGTCCGGCTGGATATGCTCGGATGTGCCAGCGTCGATATGCCTGTGGGATATATCGAACGGGTGGTGTAGTAATTTATTAATTGGGGTATATATGAAGAACTTATGTGAGCGCTCTGCCGCATAAGTTTGTAACAATCAATGTAATTTTATTGGGGAAATCATGATTATTGCTTATCTAGCAGGCATATTCTTACTATCCATACTGCTTGCCACTGTAATTATTCCGCGTATTTTATTCATCTCCTACAAGAAACGTCTTTTTGATGTTCCTGATAGCCGGAAAGTCCATAAAACTCCGATCCCTCGTCTGGGCGGTCTTTCTTTTCTTCCTGTCATCCTGATAGCCTTATGTTCTGTCACGGGGATCCGTTATTATACCTATCATCCGGTCGATATGCTATGGGCTTCCGATCTGTTCATACAATATTTATTCTTAATAGTAGGCCTCACCCTTTTGTACCTGGTAGGAGTTGCCGACGACCTTGTCGGAGTAGGCTATCGCTATAAGTTTGTCATACAGATTCTGGCAGCTCTTCTTTTCCCGTTGTCCGGTTTGTGGATTAATGATTTGGGCGGATTGCTGGGACTGCATGAGATACCGGCTTATATCGGAATGCCGTTGACAGTCTTTCTTACTGTATACATCACGAATGCCATCAATCTGATTGACGGTATCGACGGTCTGGCTTCCGGTCTGAGCTGCATTGCACTGGGACTGCTTATTATCGTTTGTGCGCTCGTCGGCCAATGGACTCATGCTTTTCTGGCGGCAGCGACATTGGGAGTCGTCATTACCTTCTATTATTATAATGTATTCAGCGTTTCCGGCAGGAAACTATTCATGGGCGATGCAGGAAGTCTGACGTTAGGTTATATACTCAGCTTTCTAGTCCTGCATTTCTGGCAGAAGACACAGCTTTGGGACCCGTTTACGATGAACCTGAATATGGTGACCGTCTCCACACTGCTGATTCCCCTGCTCGATGTCGTGCGTGTGTTCTATTCCCGTGTCAGTGAGGGACGCAATCCCTTTACACCGGACAAGAACCACATCCACCATCGCCTGTTGCGTACAGGCATGAAAGTACGTACCGTGATGATAACCCTGCTCATGCTGTCACTGTTTTTCGTTGTCTCCAACTTTATATTATCATTCTATATCAATACCACTTTCATGCTTTTACTGGATTTGGCTTTCTGGCTGACTACTCATTTCATCATCCGTTATTTCATCATGAAACATGAAACTGCCACAGGCAGGAAATGGTATAAGACATATCGGAATTTCTTTTGGTAATCAAACACATACTTACTTTATACATACATCAACAAATAATGAAAAAGATAAACTTCGGACTTTTATTATTTATCCTACTGACAGGAACTTCCTGCATCTCTTCCAAGAAGATGATCTACCTGCAAGGAGTTGATTCATTGGCAAATCCCGCTCAGGTGATACAGCAGGACTATGAATTACGTATCAAACCGGACGACCAGCTCTATATCATGGTGAGCAGTAAGGAACCGGAACTGCTTGCTCCCTTTGCCAATACGCAGATACTAGGCTCATCCACATCCGGTGGAGGTACGAATATCCAGGAAACCACCGGAGTCCAGGTAGACAAGAACGGAAAGATAGACGTACCTGTCTTGGGTGAGATACAGGCAGCGGGACTGACCCGCCTCCAACTGGCGGGCGAAATCAAAAAACGTCTGGAAGAAGGACAATACATCAAAGACCCCGCTGTGAGTGTCCGCATCAAAGGACTGAAAATATCGGTAATGGGCGAGGTAAGCAATCCCGGCGTGCATGAGATGGCTGGCGACCGCATCACACTGCTCGAAGCGCTTAGCATGGCAGGCGACCTGACACCCACGGCCAAACGTACCAATATCCTCGTACTTCGTGAAGAAGAAGGGAAAAGACACACCTATACGGTCGATCTTACTTCCGGTCGGGATGTACTTGAGTCTCCCTGCTATTATCTTCAGCAGAACGATGTGGTATATGTAGAACCCAACAAATCCATCAACGTGAAAGGAAGCTCCGCATTGTCATATTTGGGAGCGGGAGCAAGTATCATTTCCGTATTAGCCTCCATTGTATCCCTGATTGTCGTACTAAGCAAGTAAAAAGAAAATATGGAATATATTCAGGAAAACGAGAGAACACCCAAGAAAGACGAAGGAGGAATCAATCTTCGTGATGTCGTCGAACTGATCATAGCCAACTGGTACTGGTTTGTCCTGTCCGTTTTAGTATGCGTGGGATCAGCTTATTTTTATGTACTGACCATTCAGCCGGTCTATCAGCGCCAGGCAGTGATGCTGGTGAAAGATAAAGAAAAATCCGCTTCGGACATGTCCGCCATGCTCGAAGTGAGCGGAGGCATAACAGGAACCAGTGTCGATAATGAAATCTATATCCTGCGTTCCCACCAGTTGCTTCGTGAAGTAGTCAATCGCCTTCATCTGGATGTGGGTTATGCCAAAGACGGCATACTGCGTGATGCTCCTCTTTATGCGGAATCACCGGTAGAAGTTCATTTTATCGACCCTTACAATCAGCCAGTGTCATTCAATATTACTCCCCTCAACACGACAAAGTTCCGTATATCCGACTGGAAAGTGGCGGGAGAAAAGGGCCGAATGCAGGAGCAGGACCTAACGTACAATGACACCATCCGGACAGAAGCGGGAAGAATCGTCGTGCAGTTGCGCCCGGAAAACTTGTCCGCCTATCTTTCTCAACCGATATCAGTCAGCCGTATCAGTCCGGAGATAGCAACAAACATTTACCAGTCCAAGATAGCGACCTCATTGGCAGGCGAACGCACCACGTTGGTACAGATAACCTGTTCCGATACCAATATATCCCGTGCCGACGCTATTCTGGCCGCTTTGGTGAAAGTATACAGCGAGACGATCATAGAAGATAAAAACCGCATTGCGGCCAACACAGCTAAATTCATTGACGAACGTATCTCTATTATCAGCCGTGAACTAAGTGACGTAGAAGAAGACCTCACCGATTTCAAGCAACGCAATCAGATTGTAGATATGAGTGCCAATGCCACGCAATACTTGGCTGAGAGCAGTAAAGTAAAGGAAGAAAGCGCACAATTGGAGACAGAGTTGTCTATTGCGCGGTCCATCAAGACCTACCTGGCGGATGTTACCCGCAAAGACCAGCTGATTCCGAACGTGACAGGAGTGGGAGATGTCAGTATGCAGAGCCAGATTACCGCCTATAACGAACTTATGTTGCAACGCAACCGCCTGAAAGAAAGTTCGGGCGAGAAGAATCCCGTAGTTCAGGCAGCGGATAAGAATCTGGAAGGAATGCGTGCGACAATTTCAGGCTCTATGGACAATTATATGAAAACCTTGCGTCTTCGTCTGGATAAGGCAAAAGCAGTGGAGAACCGCCTGGCGTCAAGCATTCAGGCAGTACCCAAGCAGGAAAAGATGGCATTGAGCATTATGCGCCAGCAATCTATTAAAGAGACCCTCTATACCTTCCTGCTCAACAAACGTGAAGAGAACGCCTTGCAACTGGCCATTACCGAAGCCAATATCCGGGTGGTTGAAGAACCTTTCGGCTCCTATTCACCGGTATCTCCCGCACGTTCTTCCATACTGGCTGCTGCCTTTATAGTAGGGCTGCTGATACCATTGGGAGTACAGGTCATCATCCTGCTGTTGAACACATCCGTCCGCGGACGTAAGGATATTGAAGAATACACTACCATTCCGATTGTCGGTGAGATTCCGGCACGCAAAGATTCGGAAGGAGACGATGCGATTGTAGTAAGTGACAGCAGAAACGACCGTATCTCCGAAGCTTTCCGTATGCTCCGTGTCGATCTGAACTTCATAGCGAAAGAAGCCCGTGTCCTGATGTTCACCTCTACCTTGTCCGGCGAAGGAAAATCATTTGTCTCCCGCAATCTGGCGGTTGCTTTAGCCATTTCCGGAAAGAAAGTCATATTACTCGACACAGACCTGCGCAAACACACTCAAAGTAAATTGGCGGGAGTAAACAGGAAAGAAGGATTAAGTACCTATCTATCCGGTCTGAATTCAAATCCGGACACTCTGATAACCGTCGGAGCTTTCCATCCCCAAGTCGATACCATCTTTGCGGGAATCATTCCTCCCAATCCGGCAGAACTGCTGATGAATGAACGTTTTGATCAGCTGATCGACGAACTGAAGAAACGGTATGATTACATCATCTTGGATAATGTCCCCGCTTTGGTGGTGGCAGATGCGGCCATCGTCAGCCGTGTGACAGATCTCACAATCTATGTTATTCGTGACGGAGTGTTAGACCGCCGTTACTTGCCCGAACTGGAACGCCTGCATCAGGACGGCAAATTCAAGAATATGTGTATCGTGTTGAATGACAGTCAGGTAGAAAAGAAGAAGTACGGCTACGGTTACGGGCAAGGTTATGGATATGGCTACGGATACGGCTATGGACATATAAGTGGATATTATTCAGAGGAAAATAAAGATAAAAAGTAGATAAAGTTAGGAAATCCAAGAAAGAATTAGTTCTTTTGTAGGACGAAACGATAGCTATATAAAATGAGGTTAATACAGTTTACATATAGAGGAGACGATTGGAGGTTAGCTTTGCCTGTTAATTTGCAGGAAGTCAATCTGTTGGTTGGCAAAAATGCGGTAGGCAAATCTAAGACTGTTCGTGCTTTGGGGAATGTGTTGCTTTATTTGATGCAGTTGTCCGAACGAATTTCTGTATCAGATGTATTCCGGTGTAAGCTTCTTTTTGAAGACAAGGACGGTTTTATTAGCTATGAGTTTCAGCTGAGCAAGTCAAATGTTGTTTACGAGTCACTGACAGCAAATGGTGAAACCCGGTTGTACCGGAATGAGAGTGAGACTCATTTATGTGGTGAACCCATTAATCCTCCTTCCAACAAACTCACGCTTCATGTTCGTCGTGATGTATTGCAATATCCATTCATTGAAAAGATAATGCTATGGGCGGAACATGCATGTGGATTGTGTTTCAATGAGATAGAAATAGGTGGCGACAATGATATGCCTTTTTATATATTAGGTCAGAGACAGACTCTTTTTGAAATGGTAAAGTCCCTGCCCGAAGAATCAATTCAGCAAGTTGTCAGTCAGGCACATGGTCTTGGTTATCCTATTCTGCAAATCGAACTGTTGGAGCATGGAAGTAATCTGAAAATGGTATTGTTCCACGAAGAAAATGTGAAGAGTCCGATTTTTGGTTCATTGATGTCCAAAGGAATGTATCGTGCTCTCTATCTTCTTATCTATGCGCAATATATGTCTGTTCGTGAATATCCTTCTTTATTGTTGATTGATGATTTGTGTGAAGGACTCGATTATGAACGTTCAACAAAGTTGGGTAAATACCTTTTTGATTTCTGTGCAAAGCATGATATACAGTTGATAGCTACATCTAATGATACATTTCTGATGGATGTAGTCGATTTGAAATATTGGAATATACTTCAGCGTGAAGGAAGTGAAGTCACTTCCATTGATATCATAAAGAATCCGGAACTGTTCAACGATTTTGCATTTACAGGTCTGAGCAATTTTGATTTCTTTTCTTCCGATTATATTGCTCGGAAGATGAAAGGGCATAATGAATAAACGTAAAGTTGCCGTATTTGTAGAAGGACAGGCAGAATATGTCTTTGTCCGTGATTTTTTGTGCAGATGGTACGATTATGATTCTACTCTTTTGGGAATAGAATGTTTTTCTCTTCGTTCCGATCTTTATAATTCAGAACCATACCCATTTGGTGATCGTAAAAGCGTCAATTACTATCAGATAGTAAATGTAGGCAATGACAGGAGTGTACTCAGCAAAATGTTGAAAGAAGCTCCTCGTTTGCAAAATGCCGGTTTTCATCAAATCATAGGATTAAGTGATATGTACAGCGATCTTTATCATGTACAAACAAAGGAAAGATGCATTGATGTTGCTGTGAATCAGAAATTGATAGATGAATGTCAAAATAGCCTTAATGCGTCTTCACAGAGGGATTTATTAAGTTATCATTTTGCTATAATGGAGGTTGAAGCATGGATATTAGGGATGTATCAGTTTCTTCAACAGATTGATTCAAGTCTGACTCCGCAATTCATCATGTCAAGATTACAAATTGATATTACTGCCGATCCGGAAATATCCTTTTATCATCCGGCTAAAGTCCTGGATGAGATATATCGTCTGGCAGGGAGACAATACGGTAAACACCTTAACGAAATAGCTTCCATAACTTCGCAGTTCAGTAAAGATGATTATGCCCGTTTGCTTGCATCCGGTCATTGCAAATCATTTAACGAATTTATAAAAGACCTTGTTGCTGAATAGCGAACCAACTATCAATTATATTTTTATTTATGTCACAAGAATCTCGCGTAAGGAAATCCTTGCTTAACGCGCGTGTCAATCTTATTTTTTATTTCCTGACTCTAGCATTATCTTTCTTTTCTCGAAAGATATTTCTTGATACATTAGGAGCGGATTTTGTCGGATTGACAGGCACATTGCAAAATCTGTTAGGTTTCCTCAATCTGGCAGAATTGGGTATTGGCAGTGCTATTGGTTACGTACTTTATAAGCCGTTATTCGATCACGACGAAACAAAGATCAATGAGATTATTTCTGTATTTGGCTACTTATACCGTTGGATAGGAAAAATTATATTGATAGCCGGATGTATATTGGCTTGTTTTCTTCCGCTTATATTCCCCAATACAGAGTTTGATTTAGGACTTATTTTCTTTGCTTATTTTTCTTTTCTCGCTTCTTCTTTAATTGGTTACTTTGCTAACTATAAACAGACTTTGTTGGGAGCTGACCAGAAGAATTATGTAGTTACTGCTTATTTTCAGACGGCCACTATTATAAAAACAATCATTCAAATGGCTTTAGCCTATTATACAGGAAACTACTATTTGTGGGTGATTGTTGAACTCTCTTTTGGTATTATCTATTCCTTTATATTGAATTGGAAAATAAATCAGGTATATCCGTGGTTGAGATCAGAAGTCAGTCAGGGAAGGATTCTTTTTAAGAAGTATCCGGAGGTGATGAAATACACGAAGCAATTGTTTGTACACAGAATTGCAGCGTTAGTTCAATACCAAACGACTCCATTTTTTATATATAGCTTTGTTTCCTTAAAAGTAGTGGCATATTATGGAAATTATAGCATTATTATAGATAAATTGAATAGCTTGGTTAATAATTTGCTGAATAGCGTAAATGCAGGAATTGGGAATCTTATAGCAGAAGGAAACCATAATAAGATAATTGCAGTTTTTTGGGAAATGATTGCACTTCGTTATTTCATTTCAGGCATTCTCATATTCTCATTATATTATTTGATAACCCCTTTCATTACTTTGTGGATTGGTAAAGAATATGTATTGGATATTTCAATACTAATGATTATTCTTGGTAATACATTTATTGTAACTACGAGAGGCGCAGTCGATCAATTCTTGTTTGGATATGGTTTGTTTCGAGATGTTGGGGCTTCTGTTACAGAATCAATTCTGACAATCGCGATATCAATTATAGGTGGTTATTTTTATGGTTTGATTGGGGTGTTGTCGGGACCAGTTATTAGTATGTTTATTAATGCCTGCTTATGGAAGCCATATTATTTATTTAAACGAGGATTTAAACTCTCAATTATTATATATTGGCGAAATATATTGAAGCATTTGTGCATTATACTAATCAGTTCTGCTTTTGCATTGCAAATAATAAGACTTATAAAAATAAATCCTATTGATAATTATATTGATTGGGTAACTTATTCTATAACTATTTTACTAGTGTATGTCCCTATTTTATTTTCGTTAATGTATATAACCTCTAATGGGATGAGGAATTTAGTGTCAAGGATGAAAATCATTTTTTTTAAATAATAGAACTTTTGATATGGTTAAAAAAGTGTCTGTTTGTATGCCGACTTATAATCAGGAAGCATATATTGAACAAGCAATTAATGGTGTTTTACAACAAGAAGGATGTGATTGGGAGCTTATTATAGCCAATGATGGAAGTACGGATAATACTTATTCTATATGTAAAGGTTATCAAGAGAAATTTCCTGATAAAATTAAGTTGATAAATCAATCCCATAATAAAGGACTTATAGAGAATACGAAAGAATGTATTTTAGCTTCAAGCGGAATATATATTGCAATTTGTGAAGGTGATGATTATTGGATAGACCCTCTTAAATTAAAAAAACAAGTTTCTATATTAGATAATGATCCGGCTGTGTCTATGGTTCATTCTAATTGGGTTAATTATTACGAAAATCAAGCGCGTTTTGTTCCTCGTGTTATATCCGAAAAAAAATATATATGTGAATCTCAAAATGGACGTGAAAGTGTTGAAGAAATTATGATGGAAACTTATCGGGGAATTCGTTTTAGTTCCATTTGCTTTAGGAAAGATGAATTCTTGAAAGCTTATACGGATGACCCATTGCTCTTTTCTCCATTATATTCAACCTGTGATATATCATTATTTTATGAATTGGCTTACAGGGGACGTTTATATTATCTGAATGAAGTGACAACAGTTTATCGGATTCAGAATGAATCTGTAAGTATTACCTCTAATCAAGATAAAAAGATAGGGTTTACCAAAGGAGTTTTATATCTCCAAGTTCATTTTATTGATAAATACAAATTGTCTGATAGAGTACGAGATAAAGTTTTCAGAAATAGATATCAGCTACTATTGCCATACGCTCTACATCAATCTGATATAGAGTTAGCGGGTGAATTAAAAGATTTGGCAAAAAAATTTGATTATAAATTGCGATTTAGTCAATTATTATGTTATTGGGGATGTAAAAACCGTATATTGAAAAAAGCGATTACTACTATAATATAAATTATTGAAGATTTTGTTGTATTTTGCCTAGTATTCATTGATAATGAATGTTCCTCCTAAATATTGTACAGGGTGTACTTCTTGTATGAATATATGTCCACAAAAGTGTATTCAAATGATTGAAGATGGGGAAGGCTTTTTATATCCTCAAATCGATAACAGTAAATGCATACAATGTGGTGTATGTGAGAAAGTATGTGCAGTTCTTCATAAAGAACGTTCGAGAATTCCTATAAGTATTTATGTTGCTAAGAACGCAAATGAGAATATTCGTATGGAAAGTTCATCAGGAGGAATCTTTACTCTTATTGCAGAACACATATTATCTGAAGGAGGTGTTGTTTTTGGAGCTAAATTTAATGAAAGGTGGGAGGTTATACACGATTATACAGAAACAGTCAAAGGGTTAGCAGAGTTTCGTGGTTCAAAATATGTGCAAAGTTCAATTGGAAATACTTTTCAGCAAGTAAAATTGTTTTTGAAAGCAGGACGTAAAGTCTTATTTACAGGTACACCATGTCAAATTATTGGGCTAAAAAAGTATTTAAGAAAAGAGTATGAAAACTTATTAACTATTGATTTTATTTGTCATGGCGTACCATCTCCAAAAGTTTGGAGAACTTATTTAGAAGAGTCTCTTTCAAATAAACGAGATAGTAAGTATTACCCCTTTTTTGAATCTGAAAAGAACTCTATTAATAAGATTGAGTTTCGCTCAAAATTAACAGGATGGAAAAACTATAGCTTTGTTCTCACTTTTTCCAGAACAATGTTTAATGGAGGGCAAATGTATACATCTATTGCTTGGGAAAATCCTTATATGAGAGGTTTCTTGTCTGATTTGTATTTACGTCCGTCTTGTCACCATTGCTTTGTTAAAGGATTTAGGAGTCAAAGCGATATAACGATTGCTGATGCATGGGGAATAGAGTACTATTTACCCCAATGGAATGATGATAAGGGCGCTTCCTTACTTTGTATCTTTAATAAAAAGAGTCTGGAAATATTGGGAAAGCTAACTCATATAGAATATATACCAGTTGATGATTCTGTTATCAGTAAACATAACGAAGCGGCATATCGTTGTCCTAGAGAGAGTGAGAAAAGAAGAAAATTCTTTAAATTATTAGAGAATAATAAATTTCCATTTCCTATTATGATTGATAAATGTCTTCCTGCTGATACATATTGGGATAAGTTAATATGGAGTATAAATAAACGTATAAAAAGATATGTCAAGTAGTAAAAAAACTGTTTTGATCATAGGTACCGGATCGCTGTTAAATTATGGTTGTGAAGCTATTGTAAGAGGGAGTTATCGGATATTGAGAACATTTTTTCCAGATTGTGAGATTTTTGTAGCGTCTGATGATAAAGTGTATGATGCGACAATACTTCCGCCGGATATACATTTGGTCTCTTATAAAAAGAGATTTACGCTATATCGTTTATTCAAAGGTGTATTGAGACGTTGTTTTAATCTGGGAAAGGGAAGTCCTGTTCGTATGAATACAACTATAGGAAAGAAATATGATATTATCCTTTCATGTGGTGGTGACAATTTTTGTGAATCTCCTGACGGGAAAATCTTAAATCTTTTGATTGATTTAATGAGAATAGGAGAAACGGCTCATTTAGCTCGAAAGAAATATATTTTGTGGGGAGCCTCTGTGGGACCTTTTCATGATATGCAGAATATGTCTTTTGTGTTTAAAAACCTGATGCAATGTGATTTAATAAATGTACGAGAAGAACTTTCTTATCAATATTTGCAACAAGACAAACAAGTGTTTTCAAATACTAAATTGGTTGCAGATCCTGCTTTTTGCTTAGAGGCTGATACAAATGTTGATTTTTGCAAGGAAGTAGGGAAAATTTACATTGGGTTAAACATAAGTTTTTTATCTATTGCTCATTCTATAAGTCCAAATGAGATAGAAAATTTCAAATTGCAGTTATTTAGACAATTGGATTCTATTTTGTCATCTGATTCTCGTTATTTTTTTGTTTGCATTCCTCATGTAATTGTGAGCCAAGATAGTGGTCAAAATGATATTGTGTTTATGAATGAGTATATTGAAAAATCAGAGTATAAACAACGTATTTCAATTTTACCACCTTATATTGGGGCTGCTAAGACAAAGGGGTATATACAACAAATGGATTTATTAATTGCTGCTCGTATGCATTGCTGTGTAGGGGGCATATCCGTGGCTACTCCAACTTTATTCGTCACTTATTCTAATAAAGGAATAGGGATGTCTTTTTATGCATACGGACATCATAATTTTGAAGTAAAAGTTTCAGAATTACTGACCTCAAAATTCATGGACTTGATAACAAGCATGCTTATGCAAAAAGTAGAAATAAAACATTATTTAGAACTACAACAAAAACGTTTTGTCCAAGATGCAATGAATAGCGGAAAATATTTAAAGGAGTTGTTTTCTTAAATAGTTCTTATATAAACAAGTACAAGTTGGAATAATTGGTTGTTGTATACAATTGTTGTACAGTTATATATTTTATAGTATGTTATATTCTATGATTGATATGTATGCAAGCCATGAAAGATTTTACAAAAAGATTTTGTTGGAAAAGGGTAAAAAAATAGAATATGAATAAGCTATTAACGATTGCTGTTCCTGCATATAACATGGAACTTTATTTGAAGAGATGTCTTGACAGTATACTATTACCAAAATTACAGAATTCATTAGAAGTTATATTAATTAATGATGGTTCAAAAGATAATACATTATCAATAGCAAGACATTATGAGAAACAATATCCTGAAATGTTGCAGGTTATTGATAAAACCAATGGGGGATGGGGGAGTGCGATAAACTGTGCGATTCAAGAAGCTATTGGGAAATATTTTAAAATTTTGGATGCAGACGATTGGTTTGATTCAAAAGCTTTGGTAGATTTTGTTTCCTTACTTGAAAATATAGATGTAGACTTAGTTGCCACATCTTTTTCGTATGAATATGACAGCCAGGAAAGTAAAAATGATATTTATGATATTCAGTTGTGTGATAGGCCAATGCTTTTTAGAGAGTATCTTAGGATACGTAACTGTGATGCACATCTTCCAATGGCAACCGTTACTTTTAGGACACAAATTTTAAAAGCGAATCAGATTCATGTATGTGACCGTTATTATGCTGATATAGATTATATTCTTACTCCACTATTATTTATTAAAACTATTTATTGTTCCCAGATTAATTTATATAAATATTACATTGGCCGTGAAGGACAAAGTACAAGTATTGCAGGCTATAATTCTCATATTGATGACTTTTTGACTTTATGTAAAAAGATTATAAGTTTTTATGGTGAAAATTTCGAACGTATGCAAAAAGATATTAGACAAGTGTATTTGAATAACATCTTGGGTATAGTTCGGTTCTCATATTATTTATTAATGTCGCCTACTTATAGTGGGAGTAAGGTTGAAAGCTTGTTTAAACTGAAAGATTTGGATGAAACAATAAAGGAGAAAAGTGCTGAATTGTACAAGCTGTCAAATAGAATAAAAATTAGAAAGGTCATTCCTTACATATATGTGTGGCGTAAGACAGGTATTAATCTTTTAAAATTAAGAAAATAATGGATGTAATTATTGGAGCGGAAGCTACGGGATTAAGTTATGCTTCCTTTACAAATAACGATTATTGCATTTTAGAAGCGGATTCAGAAATAGGGGGATATTGTAAGACTATAAAACAGGATGGTTTTGTTTGGGATTATTCCGGACATTTTTTTCATTTCCGCCACCCCGAATTGGAAGAATATATTTGCCAGTTTATTGATAAGACAACATTGTTGAAATGTCATAAGCATACGCAGATAAATTATAAAGGGAAGTATATTGATTTTCCTTTTCAGAAAAATATACATCAATTGGAGAAGCAGGAGTTCATAGATTGCCTATATGATTTGTTTTGTAATTCCCATACGGACTATTCAAATTTCCAAGAAATGCTTTTTTGCAAATTTGGCAAGAGTATTTCAGACAAATTTTTAATTCCCTATAATGAGAAACTTTATGCTTGCAATCTCAATACTTTAGATCCTAATGCAATGGGACGTTTCTTTCCATATGCAAATAAAGAAGAGGTGATAGCTAATTTTAAAAGAGAAGAGAATAAATCATATAATGAATATTTTACTTATCCTCGTGGTGGTGCTATTGAATATATGCTTTCTTTGAAACATCGTGTACCGGATGACAAACTTTTTTTCAATGAAAAAGTTATATCAATAGATATTGATCGTAAGATAGTATCTACCAATAAGCGTGATTTATATTATGACAACTTAATATCTACTATACCTTTTCCAGCTCTGTTAAAAGCTACACATTTGTTGTATGATGAATCTGTATATTCGTGGAATCAGGTATTAGTTTTTAATTTGGGATTTGATTCTAAAGGAAATGATATCACTAATAATTGGGTATATTTTCCGGACAAAGAATTATCTTTTTATCGGGTAGGCTATTATGATAATATTTTCAATACGGAACGTATGTCCTTGTATGTTGAATTAGGATTTACAAAGGATGCCTATATTGATGTTGAAAGGTGGTTTGTGAGAGTGATGGATGATCTTAAAAAGAGTGGTATCGTTACCTCACAGACCCTGATATCTCATTCATCTATTATAATGAATCCTGCTTATGTTCATATTACAGAGCATTCATTGCATGATGTCATTGCTAAGAAGAAAATATTAGAGCAATATGGAATTTATTCCATAGGAAGGTATGGGAGTTGGACTTATTGCTCTATCGAAGATGGAATGGTAGAAGCTAAGAATTGTCTTTCAATGCAAAAGAAAAGATCAAGCAAAAATCGGTAAAGAATGTGGTTGATCGGTGGGAAACATTATTTAATAAATTGGAGATAGAAAGTAATGCATAAACAAGATTATCCTCATAAAATCCTTCAAGTAGCTTCCGGTAATTTTTTTTCTACTTATGGAGGGGGGCAAGTTTATGTAAAAAATATTGTTGATGAAATGATTCGTCAACACTGTTCACTTGTAGTGTTTTCTTTTCTCAATAATCTGGATGTCATAAAGAAAAAGGATTATAAGGGTATTGATTTGTATGAAATTGGCAATATAGAGAAAGAAGAACTACAACAATTGATACAAACTATCCAACCTGATATCATTCATGCTCATAGTCAGAAAGCTTTAATGTGTACCATTGGACAAGCCTTGCATATACCTGTTATTGTAACGTCCCATCATGGTGGAATAGTTTGTCCTGCGGGAACATTGTTAAACTTCAAGGACGAAATTTGTAATGTTTCAGTATCTCATACAAACTGCCTGCCATGTGTATTACGGAATGTTCGGAGTGGGAAGTATTGGTATCCATTTATGAAACAGTTATCAATGGAACAATATATTTCTTTAGGGGAGAAATTGCAGGCTAAGCCTTTTATCCCTTTTATTACCCCTATTGGACAGTCTGCGTTATATATAAATTGTAAACAAAAAGAATGGCAAAGCATTGTAGAAGGATGCACCCGCATGATAGCTCCTTGTCATGCGATTAAAGAAGCGATGATACGCAATGGGTTGGATGAAAAAAAGATTATAGTAATTCCACACGGTATTCCTCTACCTTCCAATGTCTCTTCTCTCTCTTTTATCGGAAATGAGTGTGTTAAGTTTTTCTATGTAGGACGTATTTGTTATGTAAAAGGTATTCATGTCTTACTGCAAGCTTTTAACAGCTTGCAGCAAGATAACGTGGAATTACATTTGATAGGTGGTGCGGGTAATAAGGGAGAACGCAGATATATGGCTCAATTACAGAGAAAATATAAAAAAGATTCCCGTATTATTTGGCATGGAAAAGTTGAACCAGAACAAGTGTTTGATGAGATAAAAAATCTGCATGTTTTAGTATTACCCTCTATTTGTTTAGAAATCTTTGGGTTAAATATATCCGAGGCATTAGCTATGGGAAAATCTGTGTTAGCAACAAGATGCGGAGGTGCGGAAATGCAAATTGAAAATGGAGTGAACGGATGGTTGGTGGAGCCTAATGATGCGAAAGCCTTAAAAGCTAAGATGGAAGATATCATCAATGACGTTTCAATTATTCCTTCAATGGAGATGTCAGGAAGAAAAAGTGTAATATCTATTGAAGAACATTGCAAGATTTTAGTAAACTTATATAAAGAGAGTAAATTGTGAAAAAGAAGAAACTTCTCATTGATGTAAATTCCATAGTTCCTTATTATGTGTCAGGCAAGGTAAATGGCATAGGGCGTACTACATTGGAATTGCTACAAGCATTGGCAGATATAGATAATTTACCTTTTGAGATAGAACTGTATTCACAAAACATGAAAGGCATTGGTGGACGTAATACAGGATTACATTTTGAATGTTCTCATTTCTATTTACCACATCGGGAGAAATGGAATAAAATTCTGACAAAGTTTCCAATACGTGAATGGCTTACCGGATATGATATAATGCACATACCTCACAACTTTGAATATGTGCATTGTCCGGAAAAATGTATAGTAACATTGCATGATGCATTATTTATGCATATTCAGGAAAAAGCTTTCTCACATGAAAAAATGAAAGAAATCGTTCCTCCTTTTATTAATCAATGTAAACATATTATTACTTGCTCGGAATATTCAAAAAGGGATATTGTAGAAACAATGAAAGTTGATCCTCAGAAGATATCTGTCATTTATTGGGGGGTGAAACATGAAATATTTTTCCCTATGCAGGTATCCAAAGAAATACTAGTAAATGAATTGCCATTTCCTTTACGTAATACTGGCTATTTCCTGAGTGTATCATGTAATAATGAGAGAAAAAGGACAAATGTATTAGTCGAAAGTTACTTGCAATATAGTGAATGCGCATCTCCTGTGAACGATTTAGTTTTAGTATGGAGTAATCCTCCTGAAGAATTGACAGAAAAGATTTCACATAGCAAAGTAAAAGATCATATTCATTTCTTATCTAACATATCAGATAAACAATTATCCCTTCTGTACAATGGAGCGACTGCCTTATTTTTTCCTTCCATGTTTGAAGGGTTCGGATTACCTCTATTAGAAGGAATGGCGTGTGGAACGCCAATAGTAACTTGCCGCAATTCCTCTTTGGATGAAATAGGGGGGGAAGTCGTTTTTTATCTGTCTGACCCCATAGATAAAAGCATTATTGAAATGTTGAAAATGTTTGATACTGATAGTGTAGATTGTCGTCAAAAAGTAGAAGCAGGAATAAAACGTGCTTCTTTGTTTACATGGGAACGTACGGCAGAACAGACAGTGGAAGTCTATAATTCATGTCTAACGGATTCTATCCGCAAAATATGTTAAAATACAACGCTTGCTATATTTTCTTGCTATATTCGCACAATAGTTTATCTAAAGACTAAGTGATGGCAACAATACAGATTAAAAATATAGGTCCGATTACTGATACAGGGATAATACCTTTGACTTCAGTTATGTTAGTGATTGGTAAACAAAGTTCCGGTAAAAGTACATTTCTGAAGATTTTATGTTTTTGTAGATGGATGGAAAAACTGATTATGGTATCTGATGAAGAAGCTATATCTCAATATACACATAATCTGAAATTCCTGAAAAGCATGAAACAGTTTCATCGGTTTAATGACTCTTATTTTTCATCTGCAAGTTCTATCCGTTATGAAGGCGATACAATCACAATCACGATGGAGAATATTCTCAGTGATGTGAAGATTCTGCGGAAACCGGAGTTTGAAACAGTCAGGTATAATACTAAACTAAGTTTCATTCCTTCGGAACGTAATTTGGTGTCTGTAATTAGAAATATAGATCAATCGTATCGGTCTGCGGAAAGTGATGTGCTGTTCAATTATATTTTTGAATGGGGGGAAGCGAAAGATTCCTATACGGCAGAACATCCTAAGCGATTGTCGTTTACAGACAATATAGAATATATCAATGATGGTGGAAACGATTTGGTCCGACTGATTAATGAGAATAAGATGATACCGGCTTATTATGCTTCCAGTGGCGTGCAGTCTGCCATGCCGTTAGATGTAATGGCTGATTATTTCACCGGTCTTGTGGGTAAAAATGCAAGTGTCAGTAAACACGACTTGGCAAACACATTGGCAAGGTATTTGGGCAAAGATAAGGAACTGACTAATGAAATGCTTAAAAGCATATCAAATAAGATGAAATATCAGTCGGTTCAATTATTTATTGAAGAACCGGAGCAGAATCTTTATCCGGATTCGCAGAGGAATCTTACTATCAATCTGGTTTGTGCTTTGAAACAGGCCATGCCTAAAGGTAGGGGAGATAGTATGTTGGTTATGACTACACACAGCCCTTATATACTTTCCACTTTGAATGTTCTTATAGCCGAGGCGTATGCGATGGACGCGAAGCCAAAGTCTGACAAATTGCGGAATATAGTAAATAAAGAGTGTCTATTCCCTTTATCTGCTTATTCTGCCTATTATATTCAGGAAGATGGCAAGTTTGCGGATATTATAGACAAGGATATTACGATGATTAGCGGAAATGAATTGGACGGGGTTTCCGATTGGGTGGATGACAAGATAGCTCGGATAAATGCAGTGCTTTATGGCGAAGATTAAAATGAAGCAACATGCCAACACTTATGAGGTACTGACTAATGCCGGTTTTACTCCCTCGCAACCTTTGCAATACCGTAAAGTTTTAGCTACATCTGAACAAGGACGTAAATATACGCTTGAAGTATCAAATAATCAAAAAACGACTTTGTTTAATGTGGATGGTTATATCATTACGAAAGGACAGAAATGCGATAAACTGATTCTGGTCGATAAAAATGAAGAAGGTGATGATGAAATCTGGAACGAAATATTTGTTGAATTGAAAGGGAAAGATGTTTCTCATGCGATAGACCAAATACGTGAGACCTTAAAAAATCCTTTGTTTGCTCATCCGAGTAATAAAATTATAAAAGCAAGAATTGTAGCGGCTTCCTTTCCTGCTAATAAGTCAAATCCTATTATGGAAAAAGCAAAAAAAGAATTTGCAGCGTCTCCCTATTTTTGCGAATTACGGGGAATGAAGAACGGTCAAAAAGATAAAATATAACTTCATACAATAATCTTATTTTTTAGGATAGCGTTCCTGCATTTAATTATTCATCTTCTGTGAAAATTTTAATAACTATACCGTGCCTTCTTACCGGAGGCACGGAGATACAAACATTGAATCTTGTGCGTGCATTAGTACAAGGAGGACATCAGGTTATAGTAGCCTGTTACTTTGAATATACTCTGGCAATGGTACAATGCTATCAGGATAATGGTAGCAAAGTAATTTGTTTAAGCCCGGATGGTACACGAATAGGAGGCTGGAAAGGTATCCTGTTTTTATTTAAGGGCCTAAGGGAAGTCTTAAAAAATGAGAGACCGGATATTGCCCATGTACAATATATGGCTCCGGGAGCTATCCCCATTTTTCTTTTACGATTGTTGGGCATGAAGAATATTATTGCCACCACACATACGGCAGCAGATATTTATCCTAATCTTCATTTGATACACTTTGTTCAAAAGTACTGTGTGCGTGTGTTCACCTGTATCACTATGCGTGCAGAAAAGTCTTTTTTCGGAAGTGCAGAACTCTATAACTCAAGCACAATATTGAAAAAACGAAATCATTTCACCATTTACAATGCCTTGCCACCTTATATTCATATTCGCGAGGAACAGAAACCTTTTTCTGACGGACAAATTACATTAGGAGTAGTTAGCCGTTTGGAACGGATTAAAGGGATGGATTTGGTTGTCCCCGCATTTGCCAAATTGAAAAAACAATATACGGACATTCGGCTATTAGTGGTGGGGGACGGTTCGCAAAGGAGTATAATGCAAGAACAGGCGATAGAACTGGGAGTGAATGATAGTGTTGAATGGATGGGACGACAGGAACAGCCTTGCCTGCAATCATTGTATGACCGGATTGATATTCTCTTAATGCCATCACGTAGTGAGGGATTTGGACTGACTGCTATTGAAGGTATGGCTCGTGGTTGCGTGGTAGTGGCTTCAGATACCGGAGGATTACCGGAAGTTGTAAAAGATGGAGAAACAGGACTTTTGCATCAGGTAGAAGATGCCGAAGATATGACTGCCAAAATACAATCCTTATTGGAGAGCAGGATGAGGATTATCCAGCTTTCCCGAAATTCAGTTTCGTATGTATCACAATTTAGTTTTGCAAAATATGCTGCGGCATTTTGTAACTTATACGAACGTATAAAACATATAAATTGATTTATCCGGATGTATCTATTGAATTATCTTTATTTCATTATTATCACAGGCTTTGGCATTAAGTTTCTGTTTCAGCGTGCAGGAAAAGTGCGCCACCCTTTGAATAAGGAACAGATGCTTAGTTTCGAAGGTCCGGAGTTGTTTTGGACGTTAACTTTCTCTACCGGCTTGTTAGCGCTTTCTGCTCCGGGAGCACTCGACTTGATGGCTATCCGGCTTTTAGTACTTGAAAGCCTTTGTTTGATAGGCTTGTTTGTGGTGAAACGGAAACCGGTATGGAGTGCGGTGAGTATTTTCTATTTGCTTTATATTGTTTGGTTACTGATAGGACTTTCTTATTCTCCTGCTCCTGCCTATGGCTTCCGGGTTATTCTGAAATATTTGTATCCATTATGTATTATGCTGTTTGCTTCGGCTGTGGTACATGACGGAGAAGTGTTTCTAAAAGCGGGATTATGTGTTCGGTGGGTAGCGGTAGTTTGCCTCATTTTTTCTTTTGTACCGGGAATAAGTATTCTTGTACCCGGAGTGTTCTGGTATGGTACTGCTCGTGCCATTCATTTCATTCCTATTTGCATATTTTCATTGGCACTTTACTTTTACGGAGGAAAAAATAAGAGAGATTTATGTTGGGCTGTTTTGTTCGCTATTCCTTGCTTTGTATGGGTGTTTCGTACTAGTATCATGGGGACTACATTGGCAGTAATGACTTTTTTCTTTTTTCGTTATCGCTTAAAGTCATTACCTGTTATAATGGGAATCTGTTTGTTGTTTATTGTAATTATATTTACTATTCCCAGTCTGAAACAAAAAATGTTTAAAGATGATAATGTCAGCATTGAACAATTGAGAGAAGGGAAGATTAGTAAAGATAATATTAATAGTAATGCCCGATTTGCAATGTGGGAACATTTGATGACTCGTTTCTATGAGCAGAAAGAGTTGTTGGGGTCGGGCAGTGGGTGTACACAAAATTATATGTATACCCATTTTATATTTGGAGGATTAAAAGTGCCGCATAGTGATTACGTACAGATATTGTGTGATAATGGAATTATTGGACTTATATTGTATTTGTTGGCTGGTATCATTGCAATATTTCATAGTTTCTTGATTTACAATAGAAATCATAGGAGTATTGTAAAGATTGTGGCTATAACGGCAGGGAGTACTATGGCAGGGATGCTATTGACATTATATTCGGATAATGTTGTAAATTATTCGATGGCGACTCTTTCTATGCCTTTTGGATTTTATGGAATGATGTTAGGATTAAATGAAGCGAAATAGATGATATCAGTAGTAATACCTCTTTATAATAAAGAAAAACAAATAGCAAATACACTACATTCTGTATTGCGTCAGACTTTCCAAAATTTTGAAATTGTAGTAGTAGATGATGGTAGTACGGATAACAGTGTACAGGAAGTAGAGAAAGTGAATGATATTCGTATTCGAATTGTCCATCAAAAGAATGCGGGAGTTTCTGCTGCTCGTAATAAGGGGATTGAAGAAGCGCGATATGATTTAATCGCTTTCCTTGATGCGGATGATAAATGGGATCAAGAGTACTTGCAAACTCAGTATGGATTATATGAAAAATATTCAGATTGCAGTGTTTATGCTTGTAATTATGTATTTCAGGACGTTAGTGGAATAATAAAAAATACGATAATTCGTAAGTTACCTTTTCAGGAAGAAGAAGGAATCTTGACTAATTATTTTGAAGTGGTAAGTTGCTCGCAGCCGCCAATTTGTTCAATTTCGATAATGGTTAAGAAAGAAGCTATACAGGCCATAGGCGGCTTTCCTGTCGGTATAAAATCTGGAGAGGATTTGCTGACTTGGGCGCGATTGGCAATTCACAATAAAATAGCTTATTCCAAACGCCCTTTAGCCTATTATATTGAAACGGCTTCAGATACAGATGTTAGTAAAATAAAAATGAGGTCAGGAGGGGAAAAATATATATTGAATGAACTGTTACGTTTATATGCTGATATGAAAGAAGGAAGCTTTAAACAACAGTTTAAGGCATTCATTATAAAATGGTATAAAATTTACGCAGTGACTTTAATTGAAGTAGAGAAAGGACATCAGGCTATTAGCGTTGCATTCCATGCTGTTGTATTTGGAGGAACATTGAAGTCCTTTTTTCCTATAGTCTGTTTAGGTTTATTGCCCAATAAACTTTCTCTTTATTTGTTTTATAAATTAAGATAATATGCATATTGTTTTTGTTTGCCGAGAATATCCACCTACTTTGCGAGGTGGAGGGATAGCTTCGTATATACATGAGATGGCTATAAATTTGATACGTCGGGCACATTCTGTTACAGTCATTTGTGCTTCTGATGATACACGTGTTTTCAGTGACCGGAAAGAGGATGGAATAAGAGTGATCCGGTTATCCGGTGGAGATTTTATATTACCACAAATAGAAAAATCTTCTTTAATCAAGAAAATGCGTTGTTTATATCGGTTTTTCTCTTACAGAAAGAAAATACTACGGCAGATAGAACAATTGAAAGACGTAGATATAATCGAAGTGGCAGAATATGGTGCAGAAGCATATTATTTGTCAAAGTGCCATGTACCGGTTGTTATCCGCCTTCATACACCAACTTTGCTTGACAGGAGTAATTTTAGTATAAAGAAGTTCAATATTCGAACTTTTTATGATTATTGGATCGGTAAAAGGGAACTTTCTATTTTATCCCAATTTAAATATGTTACCTCTTGTTCTGCCAGTCTGAAAGATTGGTTTTTAAAATATGTTCCCGACATGACCGGCAATATAGAAGTCATATATAATCCTATCGAAATTTCAAAGTGGAAAACGGAGAAAATAGATTATGTCGAAAATTCAATCCTATATGTAGGAACCGTAATGGAAGGGAAAGGGGTTGGAGATTTAATCGAAGCTTGTCGTATATTGAGAGAACGAAATATTCCGGTGACTTTGAAGATTGTCGGGAAATGGGGGACTTATGCGATGAAGTTGCAAGGTTATGTGACAGACAATCATTTTGATTGGTGCTCTTTTGAAGGAAATTTACCTCGCGAAGAATTACAGAACCTCTATTCAAAAGCTAAAATATCTTGTTTCCCGTCGTGGTGGGAAAATATGCCTTTAGTTTGTTTGGAGGCTATGTTGGCGGGTAATGTAGTAATAGGTAGCCGAAATGGAGGAATGACTGAAATAGTAACAGATAAAAAAGATGGTTTTCTGATTGAACCTCATGCTCCGAAAGAATTGGCAGAGTGCATTTATAAAGCATTGATGATGAACAAAAACAGTGTGACTGAGATGAAAAAGAACGCATTGTACAAAATACAGGGGAAGTTCTCATTTGAAGCTGTAATGCAATTTATGGAAAACTATTATGTGAGTGTAATAAAAGATTATAAAAATGAAAAAGGTCCTTTGGGTTAATCCTTCTTTTTTAGACTATCGTATACCTTTGTATGATGAGTTGAATAAATTATATCAAAATAATTTTCATTTGATATATAGTAAGCAACGAGTACCTCAAAGATGCATTGACAAGATAGAAAGTGTTTTAAAAGGAAATGCTTTAGGTTTATTGACCGAAAAAAATGTATCTATTGGGAAAAAGGATGGTTTTGCAAATTCCGGAATATCTTTACCTTTTCCGAAGGGGCTGTATCGGTTAATTAAATCAGTAAAAGCTGATATTGTTATTGCAGAAGGCTTTTTCCAGTTTACCCCATGGGCTTTGGCGTATGCTATTTTTAATAGAAAACCTATACTGATAGCTTATGAACGCACTGCTCATACAGAGAGAAATTGTCCGGCATGGAGACGAATGTATCGGAAATTTGTTAACTTATTTGTAGATGGTTATGTTGTGAATGGAATTTTAACCAAACAATATTTGGTATCACAAGGAGTTTCTGAAAATGTGATCTTTACAGGAGCAATGTGCGCGGATAGTTTGCATCTGGCGGAAAAGGTAAAGATGATAAAACCCGAAGAACGATTGTTTTTTAAAAGGGAACTACATATCGAAAAGAAAGAAATTATATATTTATACGTTGGTCGATTAATAACTCTGAAAGGAGTTGCTTATTTATTGGATGCATGGAAAGAGCATATTCTGAGCCATCCTAATGACCATCTTCTAATTGTAGGAGAAGGTCCTTTGTTTGATGATTTCGTACAAGGATATGGCTTTATGAATTCTATATCTTTTGTTGGAAATATTGATTACTCTCGAATAAGTGAATATTATGCCGTTGCTGACGTCTTTGTGATTCCTACATTGGAAGATAATTGGAGCTTGGTTGTTCCAGAAGCAATGGCCTGTGGACTCCCTATTGCGTGTTCTGTATATAATGGGTGCCATCCGGAACTAGTACATGAAGGGAAGAATGGGGTGTTGTTTGATACCTTGAACAAGGCTTCTCTATTGTATGCTTTGTCTTATTTTCATTCAGTTGATTTGGAACTTTTTGGGAAAGAATCTATGAAAATTGAACAGAAATATAATCCACAGAATACAGCAAGAAATATATTTAAAGCCATTGAAACTGTGGCTGAAAAATAAAACCATATACCCTTAAACTTTTAATGAAAATTCTTCTCGTCCACAACAACTACGGTAAATATAGCGGTGAAGAGGCTGTAGTTGATAAAATGGCTTCAACGTTCCGTGAGCATGGACACGAAGTGTGTTTCTATCGCTTAACCACAGAAAGGAGTCGTGAGAGTTTATCCGGAAAGATAAAAGGTTTCCTTTGTGGCATTTATTCCCCATCAGGGGTGAAGGGCTTGCGGGAGATATTGGAACGGGAAAAGCCGGATGTTGTGAATGTACACAATCTTTATCCTTTCATTAGCCCTGCCGCTTTATTTGAATGTAAGAAGGCGAAAGTACCGGTAGTAATGACGGTTCACAATTTCCGTTTAATTTGTCCGACGGGGCTATTTATGCGTAATGGCAAGCCTTGTGAGGTTTGTCTACAAAAGAGAAATGAGTGGAGCTGTATCCGATATAACTGTGAGCATTCCTATCTCAAATCTGTGGGATATACGTTACGAAATGTATACGCTCGCTGGACGGGGGCATATAAAGATAATGTAAATACATTTGCTTGTATTACGGAGTTTCAGGGAGAGAAACTGATGGAAGCCGGATTTGATAAAAACAAAATAGTTGTGATTCCCAATTCGATAGATGCACCATCGGGGTATGAAGCAACCTTGGGAAGCTATGTAGCATATATCGGCAGGTTAAGTTACGAAAAGGGATATGACTTGTTGGTGGAAACAGCTCGCAAACATCCGGAAATTCAATTCTGTTTAGCAGGGGCAAAGAGAGAAGATACTAATATCGCTTTCCCTGAGAACGTGCGATTAATGGGGTATTTGAAGGGGAAGGAGTTGGAATCTTTTATAAAGAACGCCCGTCTGGTGGTGATACCGAGTAGATGTTATGAAGGTTTTCCTATGGCTATTTTGGAGGCGGCACAGTTTGGCAAACCTTGTATCGGTCCCGATCATGGTGGATTTACTGAAATTATAGGCAAAGGAGAGAGTGCTATCGGACGATTGTTTGAACCGAATAATCTGAATGACTTGGAAAAACAAGTCCTGACTTTGTGGAATCAACCTGTATTAACAGAGGAACTTGGACGTAAAGCCTATGAAAAGCTCCGGAAAGAATACTCATCGGAAGTCGTTTATAGGAAATGGGATGAATTGTTTACTAAGATACTTTATGGATAATATGCCCTTAGATTTAGATATTAGTGAGCTTTTGCCAATGGATATACACGAATGGGATAATTTGCGTAATACTCCATTGCCTTATTGTTTTTCTGACGAAGAATTTGAAAAAGAAATTGAAGAATCAGAAAAGAGTGGATGGGCAGAAGACAATGATGTGAATACATTTATAATTAAGTGGAAGAACTTAAAATAAAATCCCTAATAAATCAATGAATAATGAAAATGAAAACACAAACCTCTGTAACTTTGAGGGGGGGGGGACAAAAAGCGTGCCAAACTACGTATTCTTGGTCTTGATATTATTAGAAGTCTGGCAATCTTATTTGTAATAGCCGGACACTTTTTTGTCTTACATACTCCGTTTCGCTCTACTAATTTTGAAGGCTTATCCTTGTTCCTACAAGCAGGGATTATCCCTTTGTTTCAAACGGGAGTTCCATTATTCATTATGCTGACCGGATACCTGAATACAAATAAAGTATCAGAGAAAAAATACTATCGGGGAATATGGAAGGTGCTGATTGCCTACGTTTTCTTTTCAATATTGACCCTTGTTTTTAGAAAATATTATTTGCATGAGGATCTTTCATTATTTAAATCAGGACTCAAGATTCTTGATTTCTCGGCAATCCCTTATGCGTGGTATATTGAGATGTGGATTGGTCTATTTCTTTTCACTCCATTTTTAAATCTTTTATATAAGGCTATTCCCACTCAAAAACAGAAAATGGTGTGGATAGGGATATTGTTTGCGATGACAGCTATTCCTGATTTGTTTAATCGTTATGGCTTTCATCTGGTTCCCGGATTCTGGCAGACTTGTTATCCTTTGATGTTTTTCTTTATTGGGAGTTATGTAAAAGAATATCAGCCTAAAATTAATCCATTATATGGATGGGGAATAATTATAATATGTTGTTTGATTAATCCCGTCTTCAATATATTGTTCGTCCATAATCGTCCGTTGATTCATATAGCGGGAGATCCTTCCGGTATGTTTGGGACCATCATAGCCGTTATCTTCTTTTTGTTAGTTTATCAGCGGGATATTCAAGTTCCGCTAATGAGGAAAATATTTACCAAAGTTTCTTTATTGTCACTGGACGTTTATTTGTGTTGTTATATATTCGATGCAATTTATTATCCGTGGTTTAAGGAACATTATTTTATCAACCAGTCTCAATTCGGAATGTTCTTTTTTGTGATTGTTCCTTTGGTATTTATTTCATCGTTGGTTTTGGCGCAAATAAAAGAATGGCTGTTTAAAATATTCAAAGTAAATCATCTTTGGGTCTGATATATCCATGTTCTTCGAACTATCCAAACTTTTGAATTTCTTTCTTTCCCCCATTACATGGATACTGTTATCCTTGATTGGCTTTTTGGTATTTAAGTGTAAAGTTAGGAAAAGAGTATGTCTACTCATTAGTATTTTGTTCTTCCTGTTTTTTACCAACCATTTATTAGTTGATTATATCAGATATTGTACAGTTAAGGAATACACTTCCGTTTCGATAGATACAGCTAAGCGTTATAAAGTTGCTATTGTCATGGGAGGTTTTGCTTCAATGAACATGCAGACGGGGCAAATGCGCTATGAACAGGACCGTGCAGACCGTTTGTGGGAAGCAATACGTTTATGGAAAAAAGGACAAATCGGTAATATTCTGATTACGGGTGATCCGACTTCCATTCTTCAAGAAGATGGAACTTCAACGAGAGATTTGTTCTTAAACTATATGGAGGAATTAGGAGTACCTTGTACTGCTTTTATTCTTGAATAACAAGCGCGAAATACACGTGAGAACGCTAAATTCACAAAAGAGATTCTTGAGGCAAAGCAAATAGCAGGCAAGGAATGCATTCTTATCACTTCGGCTACTCATATAAGGCGCAGTCTGAAATGTTTTGCAAAGATTGGGCTACATCCCGACTTTTTATCGGTAAATACCTATGATGCTCCCTCAAATATAAATCATCGTTCCTTTTATCCGGATTGGAAAGCTGCTGTGAAATGGCAGGAGTTATTGAATGAATGGATAGGGGATTGGGCTTATACGATGATGGGATATATGTAATTATTGGTTTAATAGATTAAATATAACTATATGAAAATTAAGCACTTACAAAATTCGGGGGGGGGTAAAATCTCTCTCTATTTATTATTATCATTGTCTTTTTATGTCTCTTTATTAGTATTAAATAGCCAATTAGAGTTTTCCGGTTTCAATTATTTTACAGCGCAATGCCGAAGATTTGCAGATGCGATGGCATTTGCCATCCCAATCTTCTTTTTATATAAAAGAAGATTCTTGTTCCCTTACATTATCTTGGTTAATGCTTATTTATTATCCAATATCATTGCTGTCCCATTAAAATCTAAAATAGTTCTTTGA